>Ga0209633_10005609_pt1 | contig 10972 bp, 14 predicted proteins | sample Cruoilmetagenom1_FD_187290 | JGI IMG/M metagenome (GOLD analysis project Ga0209633, IMG submission 187290) | Oil polluted marine microbial communities from Coal Oil Point, Santa Barbara, California, USA - Sample 1 (SPAdes) (version 2) | ecosystem: Environmental > Aquatic > Marine > Oil seeps ... | reverse complement strand
TCCTGGCTACCATTAGCCAGTCTGAGTATGAAAACATCATTGTAGTTCATGGAACGGATACTATGGAACTCACAGCAGAATATTTAGCTGATGGTGAATTAGGAAAAAAGATCATTATGACAGGTGCCATGGTGCCTTATTCTATTGACCCCGTAGAGGCTACAGCGAATCTTGCTTCTGCTTTCGGGTACTTACAAATGTTAAATAAAGGCGGTGTCTATATTGTTATAAATGGTATATTTGGATCTTACGAAAAAATAAAGAAAGACCGAGGGAAAGGTAAGTTTGTTCTTACATAAATTTTAGTTCATTTTGCTATAATCTCAAAACAAACACACAAAGGGAACACCCATGAAAATTAAATTATTGATCGCAGTACTTGCAGGATTTACTTTTACAGCTTGTACGAACAATGTACCTTCACCAACAACAGCAGCACCAGTGAAATATGCACAACCATCTGAAGCAAAGTTAGCTGAATTTAGTCCAGTGATGAGAAAAGTGGCACTAAGCACTAGAGAAGATCCTAAATATAACAGAATGGCATTGGATACAACAGAAAAGAAAGAGTGGTTTCAAAACTTAATGTATCGTTTATGGAACAGAGATATATCTAAGGGTCAGTTTATAGCTGAAGGGTTAGCTAAATATCCTACACACAGATATGAATTTAATTTTATTGCTAATGGATTTCAAAAACATTCATAACAAGATGACTGTGTGTTAAAACACAGTCTAACAATAGATAATACTGTATATACTTCACTCTCATTTTACTAATATTTAGGTAAACTTCAAACATGAATATTATAGACTTAGATAATCAAACTGATATCACAATAAATATTGATATTTTAGAAGAAATAGCCCAAAGTATGACAACAAGAGAAATAGAACTTATTGTGACAGACAATAAAACAATACAAAAGTTAAACAGTGAACATAGATCTAAAAACAAGGTCACAGATGTACTTAGCTTTCCCATTGATAGTACTTTTGAAGAAGAAATAATACCTGATATGCCGTTAGGCTCCATTGTCATCTCTGCAGATCTTGTAAAAGAAAAATCTACAGAATTTGGACATACCATGGAAGATGAACTCTCACTACTTTTCATTCATGGTCTGCTGCATCTGTTAGGCTTTGATCATGAAGTAGATCATGGTGAAATGAGAAAAAAAGAAAAAGAGATAATAGAGACTTTTAACTTACCTTCAAGTCTCATAGTCAGAACTGAGGAGTCTTAATTGAATTTTGTTATATTTGTTATTGCCATGGGTGTATTGATCTGGGGTGCAGAGATGCTCATAAATCAAAGTGAACGTATTGCTTTAAAATTTAAGATACCAGAGTTTATCATTGGTGCAACACTCATTGCTCTGGGTACTTCATTACCTGAAATGGCAGCCAGTATCGCAGCCAGCTATAACGGTAAAGCAGATATTGCCATAGCAAATGTGATAGGAAGCAATATACTCAATATTACTCTTGTCCTGGCAACTGTTTTTATCATTTCAAAGAAGATCAATCCTGCAAGAGACTTCTTTGCCAAAGACAGTACATGGGCTTTAGTGCCTGTCCTTATCTTTATACTTATGATCATTGATGGGGAAATATCCAGATTTGACGCTGCACTTTTACTCCTTTTAATGGGTGCATACTTACTCTTCTTACTTCAAGATGCCAAGAATATACCGGAAGAAGACCTGGATGATCTGGATGAAAGTACTTTTTCATGGTCAAAAGTAATTCCTCTTCTCTTTGCCGGTTTTGTTTTAGTCATTGTGGGAGCACACTTTACTGTAGAAAGTGCTTCGGAAATTGCTAAAAACTTTGGGATCTCTGAATGGATCATAGGTATCATGATGATCTCACTGGGTACCTCTCTTCCTGAATTGGTTGTGAGTATATCTGCCGCAACGAGAGGTAAGGTCGATATGGCCATAGGTAACATTATCGGTTCAAATATGGCGAATACTACTGTGGTTCTTGGTGCTGCAGCGCTGACGAACCCTATGTCTATCAATGCATCTGCATATCTTTTTGATATTGCCACAATGATCGTAGCTACTTTACTTCTTGTGTTTATTACTGCAAACAAACTTTATAATAAATCTGCGGGAATAAGTTTGATCATTATTTTAGGACTGTTTTTAAATAATACTATTCAGAGTATGTAATATATCAGCAATTTAAAAAATGGTGATAGTTCCAGATAGCATCTGAAGCTACACTCTATTTTTAAAACATATCTACAGAAGAGTTATGCAGTTTCTTCTTTTTCGGCTTTACCGGTGGAGCAACATTAGTGACAGTTGTAACATCCGGTGTAACCGGGCTGTTATTTTCTTTTTCCACAATTGCTTTTTCTAGATCATCATTAATTTTTTCGATCTCCTCTTCTGCAGGCTTCTTTTTAAAGTATCCATGTGCAAAAAGCCACTTATAGATATCTGCAGCCATAGGTCCTGATGCACTACCTCCATGACCTCCATGTTCAACCAGCACAGTCACAACAAATTGCGGATCATCATAGGGAGCATACGTTGTTATCCAGGCATGTGATCTGTGAAAATAAGCCAACTCATGCTCTTTTAAACGGTTTACTGTTGATTGTGGAATGGATGTCACTTGAGAAGTACCTGTTTTACCTGCTGCAACAATAGGTAACTTGCTCATGGTCTTAAAGCCTGTACCACCAGGCGTATTACACACATCATACATTCCTTTTCTTACTTCATGTATATATTCATCAAATTCTATAGGAACTATCTCATTTTTTGTTTTATTTTGATCCACAATTTTTGCAATTTGCGGCGTCACAAGATTACCCGTTGCAAGCAGTGCTGTGTATCGTGCAACTTGAAGAGGTGTGACAAGGTCATAGCCCTGACCAATAGCAGCAATAACCGTCTCCCCCAAATACCATGGTTGATTAAATCTCTTTCTTTTCCACTGCTTATCCGGTATTAGCCCATTATATTCACGTGGCATATCCACACCTGTTTTGACACCTAAACCAAAATCATGAAGGTATTTAGACATTGCATCAATACCTACTTTCAAACTCTTTTTGTAAAAGTAAACATCACAACTCTCTCTAATGGCTTTACGTAACTGTACTGTTCCATGACCATGTTTTTTCCAGCATCTGAATTTATGCGAAGAGTTACCTATGGTTATATGTCCTCTACAGTATTCAGATTTCCCTAAAATACCCGGTTGTGCTTTTTCAAAAGCAAGTGCCATTCCCATTTTTATCGCTGAACCGGGAGGATAAGTACCATGTATGATCTTGTTGGTAAAAGGGTGAGCAAGATCTTCCTGAAGCGCTTTCCAGTTTTTAGTACTGATACCACCAACAAAGAGGTTAGGATCATAAGCAGGATAAGAAACTGCTGCCAAAAGTTCACCATTAGTACGCATCACTATCGCTACACCTGTAGTTTCACCAAAGTGTTTATGTATCATCTCTTGTAGATCTATATCAATGTTAAGCTTCAAGTTTTTGTTGTCTTTTGGTGGCACTTTTTCAAGAAGACCAACAGATCTGTTTGTTGCTGTCACTTTATCTATTTCATACCCCAAGTCTCCCTGAAGGACAGTATTGTAAAACCTCTCTAGTCCACTCTTACCAACCTTTCCAATAACATCTACAACTTCATCAATTTCATTTTCTTTTTTATTTGATCGTCCTGTATATCCAACAATATGTGCAGAATACTTACCATAAGGGTAGTAACGTTTTGTTTCTGCCACGATCTTTATTTCATCATGTACACTTAATTTTGGATAGGCACCCATCATATCTGAATAATGAATAAAATCAACGACCTGAATGTACTTATGATTGTAAGCAGAACTCTCTTTCTTATATACCTTCATCATAATGGTCTTATTGAGATCAGGAAAAGTATCAACCAGTGCATCCACTATTTTTTCAAGCTTGGTAGCATTACCATCTTTTCTTTTTGTATATCTTAGATGCGGCATGATTGAGACTGAAAAACCTATTTGGTTCATTGCCAAAAGATGACCGTTTACATCCTCAATTTCACCTCTTACCGGTTTAATATACTCTTTTCTCTCTACATTGTCTTTTGCCAATTCTTCATAATAGAAATTAGACTTAATACTTATATGGTAAAGTCTTGCGATCATCACACCCCAAAAAAGTAAAAATACAAGTATTATAAACTTATATCTCATAATACCACCACCACTAAAAGGTCTACGATCAATGAGTATAGTAATATACTATCTAGCACAATCGTATGTGTTTGAAAGATAAAATCATAAGCCAATAAAGCCAGCAAATAAAATCCGTCTATAAGAAGAATACTTAAGATCGGTCTACAGATCACACACTGTCTAAAATAATTTAAATAATGATAAAAAAACACATATACAAGCAATGATGTGAGTGTTGTTAAGAAAAAAGGTAAAGAGAGATTTACTTCAAGGTTTATAAAGTAGAGTAATGCAAATAAAATATAGAATATTCTGTTTTCATCAATACCTTTCATCAATAAATATCCCATCACCCCTACAAATAGCGGTAAGAAAACATATATTGAGATAAGCATTGGGTAAAATATTACAAATAGAATAGATATTAGCCACATAATTGGTAGTTGCGTTAATTTAGAAAATGAACTCATCTATTTCTACAACCTTACACTAATTTATACACTAATGCTATTTCATTACACACAGGAAAATGAATACATTTAATACAATCTGCCCAAATTTTATGCTCATGAATAAGCTCTTTATTGATCTCTTTGAAATTAAGTTTTTCAAAAAAAGCAGGTAAATAGGTAAGTACCAGAACATCTTCTTCCACTTCTAGCTCTTTTGCTTCTTTCAAGGTAAATTCAACCATCTTTTGCCCAATTTTCTGACTTCGATAGTTTTTATCCACAATAAGGCTCCGTATCTCCGCAAGACGCTTTGAATGAATATGCAGTGCAGTATATCCGACAATGATTCCGTCATCTTTTGCCAATACATAAGAACGTATATTTGTAGCAACTTCATCTTCACTGCGATTTAAAATAATTCCTTCTTTTACTTCAGAGACAACTAAAGCTTGCATAGCCGGGATATCACTCAGTTTTGCTTTAACAAGTTCAATCACTCTTTATGCCTCATTTTTCTTTTCTGTTCCATTATTGATATCAAAAATAGTTTTCAGTATCTCAACATGTACACGATCATGTCCATTTTTTTTCAAATTTGAAACGGTAATAGAACCTGGAAAATCTCTTTTTAATTTAGAACGTTCTTTTTGGTTCAACTTATCTATTTTGGTGAAAACTGTCAGATACCTCTGGTCTGGCCTGATAAATTCAGAAATATACTCTTCCACATCATCATCTATTTTAGCATGCGGATGACGGGCATCACGAAGATGAATAAAGAGTCGAATAGAGACACGATGTTTAATAAACTCTACCAAGTTCTTCTGCCACACTTCTTTAAGTGATTTAGAGACTTTTGCGTACCCAAAGCCAGGCAGATCCACAAAGCGGACAGGATAACTCTCTTCATTATAAAGATATCTTGTTTCAAAAAAGTTTATAAGTTGTGTTTTACCTGGTGTAGCCGAAGATTTTGCCAAGTTTTTTCTTTGTGTCAGAGAGTTTAACGTAGAACTTTTTCCTACATTGGAACGTCCCAAAAAAACAACTTCACTCATGTCTTCAGGCAAAGAATCCGCTATACTTTGTGCTGATTTTATAAATTTGGCTTCTACGACACGAGGTATACTCACTACTTATCCTTCATATCAAATATAAATTTAACAGGTTTCTTTTTACTGCCTTTTACATTTGCATTACCTGTTGTCATATCAAGAGTGATTTCGTCACCATTCACATGACGTTTATTTATAAGATCATCAATAATAGCTTTACCTGTTAAGATATATTGTGCTTTTACAGGGTAATATGTCACCTTGTCTGCAGACCCTTTATAAGAACTTTTTTCTTCAATAAATTCAAAAGTTACCAAACCTATCGCTTCATATTTCTTTGTTTCATTATTCTCATCAAAATAGACAATGATCTCATCACCGTGTATCCAACTTTTTCCCTGTACTACTTTAGCATTACCAATAAAGTGTACTTCTTTTTTTAAGTCTTCTGCTGTCATATTATCAGCAGTGATGTCTACTTTCTGAGCAAAAAGCACCCCTGTAAACAAAACTAAAAGTATTATTTTTAAAAAATTCAATTTGATCCTTTGCATAAAAACATAATTATATCATTTTTCCTTAGTATATACGACTGCATCAATATCTGTAGCAAAAGCTTTTTTATTCCTCGTATCATACCGTAGAGAATTTCCATGTATAATATTCTCATTCATAAACGCTGTAAAAGGTGAAGTAATATCAAGCATTTCTGTCTTTTTATCATAAATTGCATGTTCTGCTTTATAGTCAAAACCTACTTTTTGATTTACTGTAATATTATGATCCAAATAAAGCTTGTCACCTTTGTAGATACCTTTTTTTGCTCTGAGTAATTTAATACTGTCGGTACTGTATCTTAAATTATCCACCGTTAAAACACCTGCATCACGTATACCATAAGTACCAAATGCTACACCTTGTGTTTTATTGGTATCAACTTCTGTAAATGTTGTATGTGTAAATTCAAGTTCTATGGTCGAAACTTTTTTTGGCTTAAGATTATTTTTTATTTCAACAGTAAGAGATACAGATACAATAGCGATCATAGCTATAATAAGAATTATTTCTAATTTTAAGCCCATAACTCTAAATACTTCTCTTCCAGTCCCTCATCTTTAATAAGATACTCTATCATTTCACGTACAGCACCGTCTCCACCCTGTTTAGAAAGAACAACTGTTGCTACTTTATCTACATATGCACTCGCATCTCTCGGGACAAAAGAGATCTCAGAAGCTTTTAACATTTGCAGATCATTAAGATCATCACCTATAGAGGCTACATTTTCCATAGTCAGATCAAGCTTTTCCAATAACTCTTCTAAAACTTCTCTTTTATTATGTATACCTTGATAAAAGTGTTCTATATGCAGTTCTTTAGCCCGTCTTGCCACAATATTTGATGATCTTCCAGTAATGATCGCCACTTGCTTACCCAGCTTTCTCCAAGAGGCAATTGCCAAACCATCTTTTACATTAAAAGATTTAATTTCATCACCATTTTCACTGTATGTGATGCGACTGTCAGTCATTGTACCATCGACATCCAGGACGATCAGTTCTATGCTCACAGTACGCCCTTTGTACTCGGGATTCCCGCATTTTCGTTAATAACCACTGCTCTACGAAGCGCCACGGCAAGTGCTTTAAATGCACCTTCTATGATGTGGTGTTTATTTTTACCGCGGTTATATATGAGGTGAAGCGTAAGCGGTAAATTAAAAGCAAAAGCCCTAAAGAACTCTTCTACCAACTCCACATCAAAATCACCGACTTTTCCGCCTATAGGAAGTTCATAAACAAGGAAACCGCGGTTAGAGAGATCAATATCACAAGTGATACTGGCTTCATCCATCACTACTGTCGCATTACCAAAACGCTCAATGCTTTTTACCGGATAAATCGCTTGTTTAAGTGCCTGACCGATAACAATACCGACATCTTCAACCGTATGGTGATCATCAATATGTGTATCACCTGTACATTCTACTTCCAGATCTATATGTGCATGTTTTGTAAAGGCTTCAAGCATATGGTCAAAAAAACCTACACCGGTATTTATTTTAGCTTCACCTTTTCCGTAAAGATTCAGTTTCACTGAAATTTGAGTCTCTTTAGTCTCTCTTGTTACTTCAATCATTTTCTTCCCTCTCATTTTAATTTCTGACTATAAATGCACCAGCTAAATCATTACTGTTCTTAAAGTCTCCTGCTTCATCTTCTGAACCGAAGCCCATTAACCATACTCTATAAAGTGGTTCGCCACTCCCGTCAACATCAGAGAATTTTTTAATAACAGTTTTATATTCAGGATACAGACGTGCATGTTCTTGCTTGTAAATGTCAGCACCTTCATAACGCTTAAATGCCCCAACCTGAAGACCAAAATTGCTCAACTTAATACGTGTTTCCGTATGTGTTCTTTTACGTTTTGTAATCGTTGCGGCAGATTGTACTTTACCGGCAAACCCAACTACCTGTATAGAGACTTTGGCAATGCCCATTCTATCAAGACCTATCTCTTTACCTGCAGTATAGGAGCAGTCAATAATACGACCTCTTACAAAAGGTCCTCTGTCATTTATACGTACAATGGTGCTTTTACCGTTTTGAAGGTTTTTCACTTTGACCATCGTATCCATTGGCCATGTTTTATGTGCAGCAGTTCGTGCATGCATATTGTAGCGTTCACCGTTACTGGTCTGTTTTCCGTGAAAGTTTGGTCCATACCAACTGGAGATACCTTTCATGACCTGTCCCACTCTCACATAAGTAGGACTGTAACTTTTACCATGTACTCTATAAGAACGCATAGTAGATTTATGTCTGGCTTTACTTGTATGTTTGCTCGCAGATGGGCTTTTAACTACACGCTGTTTATTAGAACACCCGGTAAACAGTGTACAAGAAGCAACTAAAATAATAACTAACAAAAAGAATGAAGATCTCTTCATAATACCTCTATTATTCAGGGAAAACACCCTTTTTATTTAGGTATATATTATCACTTTATTTGACTTTATATTTGCTTGATATACTAACAAATACAATGGTCTGAAATAATACGTTTCAACATACATATAGATAGATCCCATAAACTTTTTTTCAACATACTTTCCTTCACTATATTCTTTTAGTTAGATACTTTTTCAAACAACTTTTCACTCACTGGAATGAGTAAAAGCTTATCCAGTTCAAGCATATCATCATACAAATGATTTACTGTTTTTATCTCTTCACTGCTAGTATGATACTGTTTAGCAATACTTTGAGGTGTTTCACCAAGTTTTACGTAATGAGAAAGCAAATGTGGTTTAATCATTTTTTTCTCTTCTGGAAGTTCATATTGCATATAGAAATGAACCATTTTATCTTCTGGTATCATGATCTTATAAAGTTTTTTTTCTTTAGGAACCAACCCTTTTTTAAACTGTTTGTTTAAATTCAGTAATGCGGATGCTTTCATTCCAATAAGCTTTGCTAATTGATTTAACTTTGTACCCCCAAGCACTTCCACCTGCATAATATTATTTAAATCCATACTGCTTTTTGGCTCAAAATCCAACGTTTCACTCTCTCCTATCATTGCTACGAGTAAGATCTTTTTTATATATTCTCTTGTCTCTAAAGGAAGGTATTTAGCATCATTGTCAATCAATACATGAAGCTCATCACTGTTCGCCTTTTTAATCGCTTTTTCCAAACGACCTTCACCGCAATTATATGCCATAACTGCCAAATACCATCTACCAAATTGTGTATGAAGTTTACGTAAATACTCAATAGCTGCATTGGTAGAGCTGACCGGATCACAACGTTCATCAAAACTGTTACATACTGAAAGGTTATAGTGTTTTGCAGTAGCAGGCATAAATTGCCACAATCCTACAGCTTTTTTTACTGAAATAATAGCAGGAGAAAAACCTGATTCTACCATAGAAATATAGATAAAAAGATCAGACAGACCATCATCCATTAAATTATCTCGGATCATAGGAAGTAATGCATCTCCCCTCTTCATCGAACGTTCATAAAAGAGTGTGATCTTTTTTTCATTATGCAATACAAATTCTTCAAAATCATGATCATATATATATGATTCATCCACTCCAAACTCTGAAAATACATATTCATAACTGGGATATTTTTCTATGAGTGAAGTTGAAAAAGCATATAACGGGAACAATAACATTATAAAAATAGTTTTTATCATACGCTTACTCTTAAACATCTTCTAAATTCCAAAAAGTCTTAAAGAATTTTCTGTAGTAATATCTTCTATCTTTTCTCTTGAAATATTACTCAATTCACACATTTTATCTGCAACAAAAGTAGTAAAAGAGGGTTCATTTCTTTCTCCTCTGTGAGGATGAGGAGTCAAGTATGGAGCATCCGTTTCTATGAGTAGTTTGTCATGTGGTATTTTAGAATAAACATTTATGAGTTTGCGTGCATTTTTAAAAGTAAGCACTCCCCCTATTCCATAATAGAAATTTCTATTTGCAAGTTTAAGAAGTGATTCATCAGCATTATAACAATGTAAAACACCTCCCTCTTCTCCTGCATACTCTTCAAGCAGCTCAAGACAATCGGCACTTGAATCCCTTATATGTACAATTAAAGGCTTTTTCAACGCTTTAGCCCAGAGTATTTGATCTATAAAAACTTCTTTTTGTATTTTCTTTTCAGTTTTTACTTCTTCGGGATCTTCAGGCAATCTAAAATAGTCCAATCCACACTCACCTATGGCTATACACTTTGGATGATCTACAAATGTTTCAAGATACTTTCGATCATAATTTTCGGCATCATAAGGGTGTACACCCACTGCAAAATAAACATTATCATACTGTTCCGATATCTCAACTGCTCTTTTTAAACTTTTTGGATCAGCCCCTGGAATAATGAATTTTTCAACTCCTTGCTCTTTAGCATTTCTTAAAACTTCATCCAGATCATTATTATATCGTTCATCATCCAAATGACAATGTGTATCTATAATCATCTTCATCCTATCTTTTTTCTATTTGAGGAATTATATCAAAATTATAAACTTTATTCTACACAAATTCTAAAAAAACAGATAAGAGAGAACTATAGTTATGAGATAAAAGTAAATACAATAAAGAAAGTTATGATTGCTATTAAGAGTGAGATTGTTGTTAAGAGAAGTGTTATAAACTCAAAGTGGCAGCTACCTACATTCCCACAGACGTAGCCTGCAGTATTATCGGCGATGGGAGGCTTGACTTCCAGGTTCGGAATGGAGCTGGGT
>Ga0209633_10005608_pt1 | contig 10973 bp, 6 predicted proteins | sample Cruoilmetagenom1_FD_187290 | JGI IMG/M metagenome (GOLD analysis project Ga0209633, IMG submission 187290) | Oil polluted marine microbial communities from Coal Oil Point, Santa Barbara, California, USA - Sample 1 (SPAdes) (version 2) | ecosystem: Environmental > Aquatic > Marine > Oil seeps ... | reverse complement strand
CAATCCGAACTTCCTGGCTACGCATGCCCGCCATGCTTTTTTACGTATCGGTGATTTCGCATTAAAAGAATCCGAACGCTCTTATTCCTATCTGAGTCAGAGGTTTGGGGGGATGCCGGAAACACAAGGCATTGTTGAACGTTTTGATGCTTACGCTCTGCACAATGAAAGCTCACCCGGTATAGATTTTATAAGAGCGGTTTTGTCATTCGCTTATGATCATCTTGGTATCAAGAAAGCCGAACTGCTCCATGAAATGTGTGAAGCGTTTTTAGGCTGCAATTATCCTGTCCCGCCCAAGATGCTTCCTCTTTGCCGAGATATTGTCAAAGTTTATTTATCCAATCAACTTTGCGCAGCTCAAATGCAAACAGACCAATTTGATATTTTTGCCACAGAAGGCGGCACTGCTGCAATGACATATTTGTTTGAGTCACTTCAGCACAATGGTCTTTTGAACAAAGGTGATAAGATAGCGATTATAACACCTATTTTCTCACCTTATTTGGAAATTCCTCGCGTGCCCGCTTACGATTTAAATATTGTAGATATCAAAGCTGATGAATCTAAGTCCTGGCAGGTCCCTGAAAAAGAATTAAGGAAATTACTCGATCCTGAAATAAAACTACTTTTCATGGTCAACCCTTCAAATCCACCTTCTGTAAAGATGAATGATACTTGCCTGAAAAATCTTTCTGAGCTTGTTACTAAAAAGAGGAAGGATTTGATGATAGTAACCGATGATGTGTACGGTACATTTGCTGATGATTTCCGTTCTATATTCGCAGTGTGTCCATATAACACGCTTTGTGTTTATTCGTTTTCTAAATATTTTGGCGCAACCGGTTGGCGATTGGGAACAATAATGCTGCATAATGATAATATTTTTGACACTCTAATCGGCAAATTGTCCACTTCCGTAAAGAAACGTATTAAGAAACGCTATGGTTCATTAACTGATAAGCCCGAAGAGCTAAAATTTATAGATCGCTTGGTAGCTGATAGTCGCACGGTGGCATTAAACCACACAGCGGGTTTATCTACCCCTCAGCAATTACAAATGACCTTATTTGCGATAGGGAACATTTTGGATGAGTACCAACACTACAAAGCAGAGGCAAAGCGCTTGATTCGAAGACGCCATGGGATATTGCACAATGCCATTGGTTACACACCGGGCTTTGATAATAACAGTGTAGATTACTATTCGATTATAGACCTAGAGGAGTTATCCCTCAAATTACACGGCGCCAAATTCTCTAAGTGGCTGATGACAAAATACACTGGCGCCGAGTTTATAATACGCCTGGCAGAGGAAACAGGAGTTGTATTGTTGCCGGGTAAGGGATTTGACGTGGATCATCCCTCAGCCCGTGTTTCTCTGGCTAATTTAACTGAAAATGATTATCGTGCTATTGGTCAGGCTGTTAGAAAAATCATGGATGAATTTAAATCTGAATTTTCATAAAAAAGTATAACATAAGATAATAGTGCTTCAGGAAGAAGAAAACCAGTATTTCAAGTATGTTAAGAGTTTTACAGCCCCTACGGGATTCGAACCCGTGTTTCAGCCTTGAGAGGGCGTTTGCACAGAAAATGTGGACTAACTATGGCAAGTTGAGATAAATGCTAAACCCTTTATATCATTGGAGTAAAACAACTTTAGGATGTCCTTGCCAATAGAGATTAATAATAGCAAATTAAAGCTAAATGGACACGTATTCGGACACCATTAATACATATGAAGTAACAAATTAATAAGTTTTGAACTCAGGGGGGAAGGTCACTCTTTCTTCACATAAGAACTCAAAGAATAAAAATAGCAGCAAATTGTAATAGGTTACGCCACCTCTTGAAATTGCATGAAATATGCATCATTATATTAGTAAGATAGGTTTTGGGGAGGTGAGTTATGAGGGGTTTTAAAAGCATATTTTCAATAGTCTTAGCAGTACTTTTCTTATCCAGTATTCAATCCTTAGCAGATACTTTTGTAGTAACTAACCTAAACGACCCGAGAGCGAGTTCTCTAAGACAAGCAATTACCAACAGCAACCTTAATCCGGGACCCGATGAGATAGTATTTGAGGAAGGTTTTGAAGGAACGATATTTCTCAATGTTGGTAATCTGGCAATACAAGATGATTTAAAAATTCATGGTCCCGGCGGCGGGCAGATTACCATAGATGCAGATGCAAAAAGTAATATTCTAGATATCAATGATGGAGATGATGAAATAAATAGAATTGTAAATATAAATGGTTTGCGTTTTATTAACGGAATCGCTGATACTGGAAGCGAAATTGATAACTTTGAAAACTTAACAGTTAATTCGTGCCAATTCTTAAATGGAAATGCTTTAACTTCTGGCGGCGCAATCTTTAATGAAAGAATCATTCTAAGTATCAATAATAGTGAATTTCGAAACAACCAAGCAGACAGCGGTGGCAGAGAAGTTGATGAAAGAATGAGGTTTGGGAAGGTGAGTGGAAAGTGCCTTAAGGTCTGATTGATAGTGGGGAGAGAAATTATTGTCTAATCTCCCGATGGGTATTGCAAATAAGCAATAGGAGGTGATTTAGATGCCAAAATTTATAGCGATACACCCTGTAGACCCACCAGCAAGTATGGATTCAGTAGTACCTGTTGCTAAGAAAGCAAAAGCAGGAGTCACTACAGATGCATACTGGGTAAAGAGTTGGTGTAAGCTAAACAATAATGGTGAGGTCACGGCTATTTATTGTGAATGGGACGGCAAGGATGCACAGTCTGTTCGGGATGATGTTGCACAATCGATTCCTGAGCTACCGGGTGAGGTTAGTCCTATGGCTGAGATTCAAGGCGAAGACTTCAGATAAGTTGGATAGCAAATTAAGGGAGACTTCGGTCTCCCTTTTTTGTTTAGTCACGATTCCAACTTAAATCGAGCCAAATCTTTTCCATCAGAGAAAATTAAAAATAATTTTAAATATTTTGTGTTTTTGGCTATAACCTTCTCCCTGAGAACTGGTCCAGTTCTCAGGGAGAAGGTTATACGGATGAATTCCAAAAAAATGAGCCAATCAAAATAAAAGTATTTGTTGAATCACTGGATGGTAGACAAGCTAGTTTTGAGGATGAAATTGACCCTTATTTATAATTTTCTACATTATTGGACACCTATATGGACACCCAGGTGGTCAATCTTAAAATCCTAACTTCTTCGTGATAATCACAACTTGCTATTTAGATTAGAGAATTTGATGGTAGCCCTAATGGAACAGAATTCGAACCAGATACTGTTAAATATGAAAAATATATATGATTTTAGGCATATTATAGAGTTTTCAATCAATGGTAGTTATATATAAGGGGAAATTATAGATAATAATCCCTAATGGTATTTGAATTCTATAGAGATATTATATATAGATTGTGTTTTTAGTAATTATAGGATTTCCAAATTGCATTTAATCTTGATTTTATCATTTTAAACAAAAATATAAGGAAGCATTAGGCCCTATCTATTTCAAATCTTCCTTTTCTACTCATTGTAATTCCATGTGATTCGTTCTATTTTATAATAAAACCATATTATCAATGATTCCTATGTAAATGAGCATAATTTGAGTGCATTATGACAAATAGAAAAACTTTTAGAGATTTAGATGAAGACCAGGCTCTGAGAATAATTATGGAAGGGACTGCATCTGAAACTGGTGAAAATTTCTTTAAAGCACTTGTTCAGAATCTCGCTAAAGTTTTGAATATAAAGGGAGCATGGGTAACGGAGTATAAAAAAGAGAATCGTCAACTTAACTCAATTGCATTTTGGATGGGTGGACAATGGATTGATGAATATAATTATGATATTCCCGGAACACCTTGCGAACGGGTAGTTGAAGATAAAGAGCTTATACATATAGCTGAAAACTTAGTAGAACTTTACCCTGATGACCCAGACTTGGAACCTCAAGGTGCTGTGAGTTACATTGGTGTTCCACTTCTCGATATAGATGGTTGTGTATTAGGCCATTTAGCGGTATTTGATACAAAACCATTGCCCGAAGAATCTTGGGTCAACTCAGTGTTTAGAATATTTGCTGCAAGGGCGTCAGCTGAACTACAACGTCTCAGAGCGGAATATGATGTCCGGGAAAGAGAAGAAAAGCTCAGTCGCTTAGTTGACAGTGCGATGGATGCAATAATAGAACTCAATAATATGCTTGAAGTAATAATGATGAATACTGCGGCAGAAAAAGTATTTGGAATAAAAGTTGATTTAATCAAGGGAAAAAGTTTTTTAAATCTGCTTTGTGATGAGAGTGCAGAAAGATTTCCGGAATTAATAAAAGACTTAGGTTCTCAACCTGAGGGGAGGAGGTATTTATGGATTTCGGGAGGTTTTCAAGCAAAAAAATCTGACGGTACAGTATTTCCTGCGGATGCAACAATTTCTCAATATGAAATATCAAGAAGACGAAATTACACGATAATATTAAGAAATATTAATGAACATCTGGAAGCAAAGAATAAAATAAAACTGCTTTCTGATGAGACAAGATATCTTAGGGAAGAAATTCAAGAACTTAATAACTTCGGAGAAATTGTTGGTGATTCTGAAGTTCTCAAGAGAGTTTTTGATGATATTAATCAAGTATCAAAAACTGACTCCACAGCCCTAATATTAGGGGAAACCGGTACTGGAAAAGAGCTTGTAGCCAGAGCCATACATAGTACAAGTAAACGAAATGAAAAACCCCTAATAAAAATGAACTGTAGTGCCATACCGCCTAATTTGATTGAAAGTGAATTATTCGGTCATGAAAAAGGTGCCTTTACAGGAGCTACATCTAAAAGGGAGGGAAGATTTAAACTAGCAGATAAAGGTACTATTTTTTTAGATGAAGTAGGGGAGCTTCCTCTAGAGCTACAAACCAAATTGCTTCGTGTCTTGCAGGAGGGTGAATTCGAGCCTGTAGGAAGCTCAGAAACTATAAAAGTAGATGTAAGGGTTATTGCAGCAACAAACGTAAATTTACATAAAGCTACTGAGCAAGGAACTTTCCGAACTGACCTATATTACAGATTAAATGTTTTTCCAATTACTGTGCCACCTTTAAGGGAAAGAGGAGAGGATATTATTAAGTTAGCAGAAGTATTCTCTAAAAAAGTTTCTGAAAGAATTGGTGTTTCTATTGAACCGCTAAGCGATGAACAAAAAATGTCACTTTTGAATCATGACTGGCCTGGTAATGTACGAGAACTCCAAAATGTTATTGAATTAGCGGTAATAACCTCTAATAATGGTATCTTGAATTTAGAAAGAGCTTTACCAGACACTATATCAAAAAAAGTGGATAGCAAAACACAGAACTCAGAACAGACACTACAAACTATTGAGGAACTCCAGGAAATGGAAAGGGAAAACATTATCCGTGCCCTTACTAAAACTAACTGGCGTATTTATGGAGAAAAAGGTGCTGCAAAACTATTAGGTACTCCACCCACAACGCTAAGTTCGAAAATGAAGTCTCTAGGCATAAAGAAATAGAAGTAATATCCTCTTCAAATCATGAATTCCACCTATGAGGGTACGTTTTCAACGAGATATCGTTGTTTTTAACCACGATATCTCGTTGAATATGCAAACTTATATTTTAATCTAATTTCCCCTGCTAGTATAACTAATTGATATTATTGCATAATATTCAACTTGATGAATTTGGCATGGTATATGCACTTTAATATAAGCAAGTTCATGACAACAAAATCTAAATAAGGAGGTATTAAACATGTCAGAACAAAATATTGCTGAAAAGCAAACTATAGTAAACGGAGTAAACGTTGATTACGTCAACGATGCAGTAAAAATGTTTGAGGGTAATAAGGAGCTTGCTGACTTTAAGTTCCGCGTAACCAACAAGTGGATTAATGGGGGACATTGTCAGACTACTGTCCAGGATTTTTATGGAGTTAACCAAGAGAATCAGCACGCAACTAAAATCAAACTAGATGCTGATGAACCACCAATCCTTGCAGGTACTGACATAGGAGCAAACCCTGTAGAGCATTTGCTAAATGCATTGGCCACATGTTTAACAACTACTCTTGTTTACCATGCTGCTATTAGGGGTATACAAATAGATGAACTAGAATCCGAACTCGAAGGTGATATAGACTTACGAGGATTCTTAGGTATATCGAATGATGTTAGAAGAGGTTACGAAAATATACGAATTAAGTTTAAAGTTAAAACCGATGATGGTGAAAACATTGAGAGGTTAAAAGCTTTAAGTAAGTTATCACCTGTGTATGACGTAACTTCTAATGGAACAAACGTTGATGTACTTATTGAAAGAAAGTAGATGTAATTTGAAGGGGAGTTATCATAAAGACAACTCCCCTTTGTATAATCAGTTTCAGGTAGTAAAAAGATGTAATTAACATGTCCGAAAATGCCAATTTTTATTAACTACATTCAAGATAAATATTAATCATTTCAGCACGTTAGTAGCTGGTAGCCCTAATGGAACAGAATTCGAACCAGATTCTATTAGATGTGAAAAATATATATGAATTTAGGGATATTCTAGGGTTTTCGGAATTATATATAACTATTATGTGTTAGTTTTGATTTTTACAATAGAACGCCATTAAAATGCTATTCTAAACCTCATTCCTAAAACTGCTACAATATTCTCATCAGGGGCTTCAGAAGGTTGGATAATTAATTGTATATCTGGTGTAAGTTGTATACTAGGAAATACCTGTAAACGCAAAAAGGACTCTATGACATATTGAGAGCGAAGACTATTATCCTCAGGCTCACCCCAGGCAAATGCCAATCCCAATAAGTTATCATTCATACCCAGATGAAACGGATCATATACACCTACTCCTCCTGACAACAACTGCTTCACGTCAGTCACATCCCCATTTGTATATGAGTAACGCAAGAAGGTGTTATATTCATTTCTAAACTGCTGTTGAAATGTTATCGCTAATCCTTTTCCTGAGGGCACATTCTGTTTCTTAATTCGATCACTGTGCCATATCGCAATATGATAATTTCCATTTCCATGGCGAGTTATCTTTGTAAGAAAACCTACCTCAATACCCGCAAAGAATTCTTGCTCATTAAAGAAAGTCCCAAAATCAAAGGTAGAGGAATCGCCGTTAGCATCTCCAAAACTTGAGAGGATATAGAAAACTTCATTAGGATGATAAAGTGCTGCGGCCCCTAATCCGTTGCCCGGATATGGTATCGTGGAATTACTCGAAAAAGCTGAGTTAATAAAAAACAACTTAGCACTGCTGAAATTAAAAGAGTCTATATAATCGGATTGATCAAGCTTTCCTACCCTAAAGCTCAGTTTGTTTTCAAATAGATGCTGCTCCCACCAGAGCTGCGAAATAAAAAAAATATTTTCTCCATAAGTACCGTCGGTTCTCCAGAGTGATCCTATATTCTCGCCTAATTCGGAAGGAGATATATCAGTAAAAAGTTTATGTTTTGTTGACGATCTGAATCCAATATAAGCGGGATACCCTCTATTCTCTGAAAACACTTCCCATAAACCTGAAAAATCCCATATTCCTCCCGCGGCATGGTTTTTTTTCTCACCTTGTGTAGCTTTGTGGGCAACTTGATAGAGTGCCGTGTATGCAAGTGTAAGCTCTAATCTAATTGTTTCCCTTAGTTTTGAATTAAGCTTCCTCCAAGGTTGGACAATTTTACTAAATGGATCAAATTTAAAAATGCTTCTTTTTATGGTCTCGGATTGTAATATTTCCCCAGGAATACTATCAGGTGCCCTATCTGATAGTTCGCGAGGAACCCGAGGTTCCTGTTGGTTTTGCTCATTTATCTCAAGTGTGCTCTCAGTTGTTTCACCCTTGTCACTAACTTCTTCGGATCCATTAATTTCTGAATTTTCTTTAGCATTGATAATTGGGATAAAAATGAAGCTGATCAATACAACTATAATTAGATATGAATAAATAACTTTAAACATGGGATATACTCGCAGGAATTATTATAATAGTTGGATAATTAAATGGTAGCCCTAATGGCATTCGGAATTATATATAACTATTATGTGCTAGTTGTGATTTTTACAATAGAACTCCATTAAAATGCTTTATAACTGGTAGGTTCTACTCTTCAGTTATAGCAACTTCGTCCAATTCAGTTCTTTTTTTGTTTTAGTTCCGCACCCTTTTCGGGTTTGACACAGCTAAAACTCGACGCATCTCGACTATCGCCTGAGCCATTGTACCTCAGGTATTCAGGATAAGCGCAGACCGGTCTGGACCCGTCTGGTTGCATCTTTTCATTCACCCAGAAGGCCGTAAGCTGTTTAGGAGCTATGCCGTTCTCGAGCCAGTTGTCGATCACATCAATATAGTCCACGAACCAGGGCCCTATGCCTCCTGCGCAATGATCCACTCCAGGAAATATCATGAGTCGAATGTCTTCAGCCGCTTTGGGATCACGCTCGATGACGCTTTCGTAATAAAGAATTGTGCCTAGTGGGGAAATAGCCATGTCTCCCCAGCTGTTGGTGATTAGCAACTTGCCGCCTTGAGATCGAAACGCGTCCAGATCAGGATCCGTCGCGTCCAAGGTCTGTGAAACCGCAGCTACGTCAGTGAAGAATGTTTCAAATGAGTATTGGCTGTAGTCCCAGTCAGGGTCATGGAAAACCAGGTATTTCATCAGGCCGTTGCCAAATAAGAAATGCGTGTTCGGTCCACTCGGAGTTGGAACATCTTCGGGTAGATCTATGCCTGGCTGAAATTCACCAGTATCAATAAAGCTAGTGCCTCCGGTCAACCATTTAGTCCATCCGTTTGGATACAGCTCTGCACCAACCGGGTATCCTGGAAAAGCTAGCTTGCCGTTGATGTAGAAGTTATCATAGATAGCCTTGGCTGCAGAAATTTCCTGCTTCGACAGACAATTATCTGAAACTTCACCATCGCATGCCAGTGATTCAACCTTGAAATCACACATAAGTGGGTTATTCAAGATCCCGTCCTCAAGCCCGTCCATTGTGTCGCACTGTTTCATAACTGCATTGCCAATAAGTATTTGCTTTTCTGGCCCTATTATTGGTACCGACAGGTCGTCAGGGTTCGGGTACATTGCCTTATTTAACCGGGTGTTCCTTGCTCCAATTTCACCAGTCCAGTTGTATGCAGGACCGCCTGCAACAATGCCGTCAAAATCATTGGGGTAACGCTGAGCTTCCATGAGTGCCTGTCCACCGCCACGCGAGCATCCAACAAAAACACTGCGTGTGATGTCCTTACTATAATATTCTGTGATGAGTGTCTTGCTAGTAACTGCTGTTCGATGTACGGCTTGATGACCAAAGCTGACGATGCGCTCGAGGTTGTTCAGAGCCCAGCTCGCATCGAGTGGATGTCCCTGGTGGCCGGTATCTGTACCAACCGTTGCGTAGCCTTTCTGTAGCGGGCCAAACGCCATCGCCCCGTTGATGATAACACCAGCAAACCCGCCGCCACCTCCCATGACGAACTTGCCGTTCCAGTCATCGGGCATCAGCAACTCAAAGTTCGTCTCGGTGCCGATAACGCCTCCTACTTTGCAATGCGGTACTGGTACAGATTCCTGGGTAACCGAGGTTATGCGGACGTCAGGTAACTGTGGTAATGATTCCAAATTGCATACAGGTTCCGCATGAAGCGGTGAGTTGAATAGTGCAATCAGAATAAGCGTTGCCGTGTTAAGAAAAAGTCTTCTCATAATAAATCCTCCACTTTGTAAATATATTAAGATACCTAATTTCACGCATGGTCTTTATAATTACTTTCGGAATATATTCCAAATTTATTCAGGTATTGGATTATAATAGAGTGAAAAATAAGAAAAATCGGCATAAAAAAGAAAGAAACTCAGAATGTTACGCCTTCAAGTACAAATTCATAAATAGTTGCCCCTACAGCAAATATTAATAATTTCAGCCCTTTAAAGGCTGGTAGCCCCTACGGGATTCGAACCCGTGTTTCAGCCTTGAGAGGGCTGCGTCCTAGGCCAGGCTAGACGAAGGGGCCTTATGAGTTAAGAAGGATTACACTTTATCACATCATATTACAAAATCAACGGTGGCAAATGCCACATTTTTACCCAGTTCATCAATTAGCGATTGGATATGAAATTTTTGTAGGGTAAAACTCTGGGTATGAAAATTAGCCCAATAAAGAAAATAATCCTAAACAACAAGCTTTTAATTCTATTTTTTGCAATCTTAATTTCCTGTGACAGTATGGGAGGTTCAAATCAAGATAGTACCGAGAGTATGCCTGCTGCGAGTCCCACCCCTACAGCTATACCAACCAATTCACCTCTACTTCCCCCACAGACTCCACCTCAGGCACCTACAACTCCCGGTCCTATAGCTACCGATCCCCCAAGCACACCCAATCCAACTCCTCAGCCGACTCAAACTCCATCGACGCCCACTAATCCTACACCTGCGCCAACTGCGGCCCCTCCTACACCTCAACCAACCGCTATGCCAACGCCATCCCCCACAAATCCACCCGGTGGGCCTCTTAATGAATTTCAATCCCAGGTTTTGGACTTGGTAAACGAAGCCAGAGCGCAGTCAAGAAACTGCGGCAGCACGTTTTTCCCCGCTGCTCCTTCAGTAAATTGGGATGTTCGCATAGAGAGTGCGGCACTTAAACACTCACAAGACATGGCTCTAAACGATCACTTTAGCCATACCGGTACTGACGGATCAAACACTGGTGACAGGCTTTTAATGCAAGGCTATAACTGGTCTAACTGGGGCGAGAACATTCTTGTCGGTCTAGATGACCCTAGAGACGCCATAGACGGGTGGCTAGATTCCCCGGGGCACTGCAGCATTATCATGAGCCCTTCTTATGAGGAAGTAGGGGCTGGTGTCGCTCAAGGACTCTTTCAAGGGAGCGCCGCCTCATATTGGACGCTTGTTTTC
>Ga0209633_10005607_pt1 | contig 10973 bp, 8 predicted proteins | sample Cruoilmetagenom1_FD_187290 | JGI IMG/M metagenome (GOLD analysis project Ga0209633, IMG submission 187290) | Oil polluted marine microbial communities from Coal Oil Point, Santa Barbara, California, USA - Sample 1 (SPAdes) (version 2) | ecosystem: Environmental > Aquatic > Marine > Oil seeps ... | reverse complement strand
CTATTTTTCTTAACACCTAATTTTGCAAATACTTTTACAATTTTTTCGATTTCCTCAAAAGATAAAACATCAATATGTGGTTTAAATTCAACACCATCAGCAGGCATGCAATATTTACATCTACTATTGCATCTATCAGTAACAGATATTCTTAAATATTCAATTTTTCTATTAAAATTATCTACTAGAGTCATCTTTTCTCATCTCTTTTCCAGTATATTTTAAATCATACCCTTTTAATTTATTAACTTCATTTTTAAATTCATCACTTCTTATAACTTCTAGAAGTTTAATTATTCTTTCATCATTCATATATTTTTTTGGAATTACTAAATCATATCTTTCTTTATGAATAGGAATAAAATCTAGATCAAATGCATCTGCAGCTGATTTAATACCGATTCCAACATCTGTTGAACCACTATTAATTTCAGAAGCTAAAGTCATATGAGTAAATTCTTCTCTTTCATATCCATCAATATTTTTGCTATCAATATTATTTTCATCTAATTTATAATCAAATAACACTCTTGTTCCTGATCCTCTTTGTCTATTAATAAATATTATATCATCATTTACAAGATCTTTGATGCTTTCAATATTTTTAGGATTATTTTTTTGAATAATCATTCCTTGCTCTCTAAAAGCTATATTTATTAATACAACTTCTTCATTTCTTAAATATTTTTCAATATAAGAAAAATTATATTCTCCATTTTCAGGATTAAGCAAATGTGATGTTGAAATATGCGCTTCTTTTCTTTGAAGTGATGTTATACCAGCTAAAGAACCTGTTGATTTAGTAATAAAATTAATTCTTTTTTCAGCTAATTGATTTTTTACAATATCAAGAATAATATCATTACTTCCATTTAAAACAAGTGTTGTATCATAGTCATCATTATCTTTTATAAGTGTAATATCAACTAATTCATCTCTATTAACACCTTCAGAAAATTCACTAATTATTAAAAATCCATCTGCTTCAACCATTGTTCCAATTACACCTGAAGCTCTTTTTAAAGGAATTGCAACAAGTTCATCATTAAGTTTTGTTAATTTCACTCTTACAAACTCTCTAAAACCTAGTTTTGAAATAATTTTTGTTTTTACTTTTACTTTTATTTTTTTATCCTTTGGTTCAACTAAACCCTGTAAATTATAAATTATTTTTCTAGCAAATAATTCAAAATTTAAAGCTGCTGCAACAGGATATCCTGGTACACCTATAATAGGTTTATTATTAACTTTACCTAAAATAACTGGTCCACCAGGCTTAATACTAACACCATGAACATAAACTTCTCCTAATTCCTCAATAATATGTGATGTATAATCTTCACTTCCTGCAGAAGATCCAGAAAGTACAACAACAAAATCACTTCTTTCAGAAGCCATTCTTATTCTATTTTTAATTAATTTATAATCATCATCAACTATTTCATTTCTTAAAGTATCTGCTCCCCATTTTTTAGCAAGTGAAGAAAGAACATGAGAATTATATTCAATAAGTCTTCCAATTTCAAGTTCACTTCCAGCTTCTAAAAGCTCAGTTCCAGTTGGAATAAATTCTACCATTGGTTTTTTATAAACTTCAACTTCAGTAAGTCCTGTTTCAAGAACTTGTCCAATTGCATATGAATTGATTTTTTGATATTTTGATAATATAAGCTGCCCTTTTACAAGACTTTCTCCAACATTTCTTACATTTGCCCAAGGAGTTATTGCTTTTTCAATTTCAAGTACGCCTTCACCTAAATCATTTAAATCCTCTACCATTATTACAGCATTAAATCCATCTTTTACTGCATCACCAGTGTCTACATAAACATAATCTTTATCAATCATTAGCTTCAAAGGTACCATATCTGATGCATCTTTAGTATCAACTGATCTTACTGCAATTCCATCTACAGCAGAAGCATGATAATGAGGAGTTGAATTAATTGCAACTAATTTTTCTGAAACAACTCTTTCAGCAGCATTTCTAATATCAATTATTTCAGTATTTGTATTTAAATTAAAATTTTTGTACCATTTTTCTTTAGCTTCTTCAACAGAAACATTATTTAAATATATATTTCTTTCCAAAATATTTCCTCCTTAAAACATTATCACTTCAACATCAGTATTTTTTATAATTCCTTCTACACCTAAACCACATTTTAATAAACCATTTGCTTTTACTAAAGTAGTAATCAAACTTGATTTTCCAAGAATTGGTACAGCTATAAATTCAGCATTTTCTTTTGTAACTTTAACTCTAAAATACTGTTCTCTTCCTTTATCCGACACAATATTTCTACTTAATTTTGCAATCACTTTATTATCATAATTAATTTCAGCTAATTCACCTGACATCAATTTTATAAGTGGTTTTACAACACCATTAAAAACAACAATTGAAGAAGCAGGATGTCCTGGAAGCCCAATAATCAAAGTATTTTGAATAACCGATAAAATTGTTGGTTTTCCTGGTTTTATTGCAATACCATGAGCTAAAATTGAATTTTTTTGTATTTCTTCAAGTACTTGAATAGTTAAATCTCTAGTTCCAACTGAACTACCACCAGATAATAACACAATATCAAAATCTTCTATTCTATTTCTTACTTCATTTAAAAGCATATCTTTATTATCTTTTATTATTCCACACATTTTAATTTCACAACCAAGTTCAAGTGCAAATGATGAAACAGAATATGAATTAATATCTCTAATTTGCCCTAATTTTGGTCTTTCACTGGGATGAATTATTTCATCTCCAGTTGAAATAACAGCCACTTTAACTTTTTTAAACACATTTACTTTAGTAACGCCAATTCCAGCTAATGCACCAATATCCTGCGGTCTTATAGCATGTCCTTTATTTAATAGAACACCACTTTTTAAAATGTCTTCACCTTTAAATACTATATTTTCTTTTTCATAAACAGCTCTTGATATTTCTACAGTTTTTTCTGAAATCATTTCAGTATCTTCAACCATCACAATAGAATCTGACCCTTCAGGTATCATTGCACCAGTCGCAATTTTCATAGCATATCCTTCTTTTAATTCTTTTACTGCTTCTTCACCCATTCTAATTTCGCCATTAACATCAAGAAATATTGGTAAAGTTTCACTTGCACCATAAGTATCTTTTGAATGAACTGCATATCCATCGACAGTTGATCTTGAAAAAGGTGGTAAATCACCATCTGAAATTACATCCTCTGCTAATACTCTTTTAAGAGAATCAATAATATTGATCTCTTCAGTTTCTAATTTCTTATTCATATTGTCCATTGCTACTTCAATAAAATCTTCTATTTTCATTAATTTAAATAAATTTTCCATTTTTCCCCCATTTAATATATATGAACCGATGTCGCTTTAAACGTTAAATAAACTTCTTTATTATTTTCAAGCTTCATTTGTTCAAAGGAACTATATGTTATATAAGTAGCTAATGTCACACCAATATCTACTGTAACTTCTACTACTTTTAATTTCTTTTTAATATTTATAATTTTACCTTTAAAACAGTTTTTTGCACTTGAATTTATTTTCTCAAGTGACACAATTATATTTTCTGATCTAATCATTAAATTGATTTCAGTTTTTTCTTCCATAACCACACTAAAGTTAATTTCATCTGAAATTTTTGCAATATTCTTCTCTATAATTTTGCCTTTAAAAATATTTTTACAACCAATAAACTCTGCAACAAAGTCATTATTTGGTTTTTGAAATATTTCCTCAGGTGTTCCACTTTGTATAACTTCACCATTTTTAACTATTGCAATTTTATCAGCTAAGAAAATTGCTTCATTAAAATCATGAGTTACATGTATTGTTGTTGTATTAAATTCTTTATGGATTCTTTTCAAATCATTTTGTAATTTATTTTTTGTACTTGTATCAACAGCACTTAAAGGTTCATCTAATAATAGTATTTCAGGCTCTAGTATCAAAGTCCTTGCAAGTGCTACTCTTTGTTTTTCTCCACCACTTAAATTTCTGATTTTCCTATTAATTAAATGGAAAATTTCTAAATCTTTTGTTATTTTTTCAAATTTAATTTCATAATTCATAATTTTTTTAATTTTTATTCCAAATAAAATATTTTCTTTTACATTCATATGTGGGAAAAGCATATAATCCTGATATACCATTCCTGCATTTCTTTGTTCAGGTGGAACATCATTTACTCTATTTCCAGAAAAATAAATATCACCTGAATCAACATCTCTTAAACCTGCTATTATTTCAAGAAGCACTGTTTTACCGTTACCACTTGGTCCTAAAATTACAAAATAATCTCCTTTTTCAATATTAAGACTAATATCTTTAATTTTAAAATCTCCAATACGCTTATTAATCTTTTCAATTTTTATCATAATTTTCTTCTCCTCTTTGAATTACTTTAAAAACAGAAAAAATAATTAATGTAATAATTATCATAACTACTGAAACAGGTATTGAATATTTAAGGCCATATGATGAAAACCTTTCATATATTAATGTAGGCGCAACCATTGGATGATATGCTAATACAAGAACTGCACCATATTCAGAGATTCCTCTGGCCCACATCATTAATGAGCCAGAAAGAATATGATTTTTATTCATAGGCAAAACAACTTTAAAAAAAGCTTTTGTTTGTGTCGCTCCTAAAGTTCTTGCTACTTTTTCATACTTTACATCTATTTTCTTAAAACCTTCTTTTGATTCGTTTATTAAAAACGGCATACTTACAAACATCATAGCAACTACAATTCCAGCAAATTCGCCTGTAAAACTCATACCAAATTTATTAGCTAATTTTCCCATAAAGAAATTATCTCCAAAGACTGTTAATAACGCAATTCCCGCTGCTGTGTGTGGTATTATTACAGGTATATTTATAATGCTTTCAACAAATACTTTTCCTTTAAAATTATATCTCGCAAGAACATAAGCAAGTGGAATTCCAAAAATTAAAGTAATTACTGTGGCTACAAAAGATGCTTTTAAAGTCAGAAAAATTGACTGAAGAACTTCTTTTTCAACCGCAGTTTTTGCTATCATTTCAAAATTAGAAAATGTAAATAATTTAATAATCGGAGCTGTAATAAAAACTAATATTACTAACGAAAACAATATGATTATTAAATTGAAAATAGATTTTTTCATAATTACCTCTTTTTAATATTTTTGTAAATCCTCAGGTACAGCTTCTCTATCATTAAATTCTATTGGAAAAATTGGTGGTTGACCATTGTTTTCCATTATTTTTCTACCATCTTCGCTTAAAAGGAAGTCCATAAATAAAATAGCTCCTTTTTCATTTGGTGCATTATTCGGAATTGTAATTCCATAAACCATTGGTAAACCAATCTTAGTTACAACTTGACCCGGCTCTTTACCATTAATATCAAAACTTACTGTTTTATAATCATCAGCAAATTTATTTGATTTCAAACTAATTTCTTCTGGTAATTCAACAAAAGGTAATTCATGTTGCTTAGCAACTGATTTATAAATGAATACATAATCAAGTTCACCAGCTTCTAACATTGCAATTAAATCAACTTCCTTAGGTCTAATAAGATTTTCAGGACAATTTTCTATTAATTCATCATTAAGTCCTGGTTTATTATAATGTTTTTCAGCTAACTGCCATACAAGTTGGCTTCTATATCCACATGGATCTGCATTTGGCTCAGAATGAGAATATTTAACTCCATCTTTTAATAAAATATCATACCAATTATCAGCATTAATTTCATCTCCATACTTTGAATCTTCAGTATACATTATAGCCATTTCATTTGTTGCAAAATTTGCATACCACTCAGTATACTCAGGTACCATTAATTCTTCAATAACAGTGTAGTCTGCTGATGCTACTACATCAACTAACTTTCCTAGATCTGTAACTTTTCTTACAGTAGTTCTGCTTCCAGCTGCTTCTCTTAATACATCATACTGCGGATATTTTGCTTCAAAAGCATCTTCTACATCTTGAAATGGTATAGCTAAAGAACCTGCATGAATTACGACTAAATCTTCTTTAACTACTTCTGAATTTGTGCTTGAACATCCAACTAAAATAGTCATTAAAATTATTATACCTATTACTACTACAATACTTCTTTTTTTCATTTTCTCCTCCATAAAAACTCATAAAAAAATACCTTTCTACAATTTGAAAGGTACCCAAAAAACAATGATAATTTATTTATCATTGAAATGTTGCTCCTTTCCAAACGGGAAGCACTCACGTTTCTGTTAAGCACTCTATCGGTTTTATACTCATAGTTTCCCTTAGACTATAAAACTCAGAGACATATGTTATTGTCTTTACAGAACTTATTATAAACTAATAATCTACTAAAGTAAACGAATAAATGTCTAAATCTACAAATAGTATTTTATTTAACAAACTGTTTTCCTTGCCTAAAACAATTTTTATACCTTCTTCTACTTGTATTGAAGCCACTATAGTGATTACAGGTAAATATGACAATACATTTGCGTTATCAGTTTTACTTATCAAATCTTTTATTCTAATTCTACTTTCAGATATTATAGTAGTAATTTGCCCATACATAGAATTAATTCCACCATGAATAAACGGAAGTCTTTTTTCAAGAATTTTCTTTTCAATAATTATTCTAGCCTCATAGTTATCAAGTGCGTCTAACACTAAATCAACATCCAAAGGAATTTCAAAATCCTCATCGATTTTTTGTTTAATAGCAATTATTTCAGTTAAAAGATTATTTTGATTAAGTTTTTTCTTAGCCACCTCTACTTTATATTCATTAATATCATCATATGAATATAATACTTGCCTGTTGAGATTTGAAACCTCAATTTTATCGTAATCAACTAAATATATTTTTTTTACACCAATTCGTTGTAAAATTTGAGCTTGGTTAGTACCAAGGCCACCACAACCTGCTATTAACACAACAGTATTTGAAATAATCTCATTTTCTAAATCAGTAAATATATTTTTTTGCCTAATTAAATAATCCATTTTTATCACCTTAAATATTTATAAGCGCGGAAACCCGCGCTTATATTCTTTATCCTCCACCAACAGGCGGAAATATTCCAATTCTATCACCATCTTGAATTTTATAACTTTCATCTTTATGTTTCCCATTTACTAAAATAATCAATCTGATATTTCTTGGAATTTTATACTTTTCAACTAAATCGTCAATAATCATACCATCAACAATTTCAATTATTGTACCTTCGCTATTTTTAGTAGGTAACAATTCTTTTAAAGTAGCAAATAGACGAATTTCTACTTTCATAAAATCACTTCCATTAATCAAATTTTAAAACTGAATCTAATTCTCCTCCAGTAAAATCAAAAGTAGTATTATGAGGAGCAAACTCATCTTCATAAAAATATTCAGGTAATCTATCATCTAATTTAGTAAATCCAGCTTTTGCATTAAATTCTAATTCAGCTTTTAAAATTGAAATTCCTAAATTAGTAACGTCATCACCAGTTAATTCAAGATTAAACATTGCATTTAACATATCTACAATTTTAGGCAATGCTTCAGGATTGTCTATTACTGCAAATGCAACAAATAAACAGAATCCAGTTGAATCAATTGCAGCAGTTGCAATCTGTAAATTTCTAGATAATTCTAATTGTCCTTCTTTTTTAAGTGGGTCAATTGTTCCACCAACACCTAAAATATTTGAAGTTACAGCGTAACCAGCAGTATGGTCAGCTCCCATAGGAGTAGTAGCATAAGTTACACCTTGTCCTTTTACAGCTCTAGGATCATATGCAGGCATTGCTTGGTTTTTAACAACTGGGACTCTTCTTACACCAAACGCTTTACCTGTAAATCCGGCACCGTTTCCAATAATTCTTCCAAGTGGACTTCCTTTAAATACTTCTGCTAACAAGTTTAGAGCACCTTTAGTATCACCAAACTCAATTACTCCACCTTCCATCGCAACAGCAATCGTATTACCAATTTCTATAGTATCAACGCCAGTATCATCACACATTCTATCAAGCATTGCAATTACATCAATATCACTAATCATTGAATTTGCACCAAATGCCCAAATAGTTTCATATTCAAATCCACTAGTTAAATAATTTCCATCTTTATCATTATAAATTTGAGAACATTGTATTACACAACCCGGATGACATGCATGTGTAACTTTTCCACCACGTTCTTCAATTTTCTCAGAAACAGTTTCTCCACTAATCATACCAGCTTTATCAAATCTACCACTTTCAAAGTTTTTAGTTGGTAATCCACCTGCTTCATTTAAAATATTTACTAAAACAGCAGTACCATATTTAGGAAGTCCTCCTCCACTAACAGGGTGATCCATTAACATTTTTGCAAAATCTTTTGCAGCTTTTCTGAATTTATCTTTATCATGAATTGGTATTGGAGTTGTACCCTCATCATTAACAATAATTGCTTTTAATTGTTTTGAACCCATTACAGCACCTAAACCACCACGGCCACAATGTCTAGTAGGTCTATGATCTGGATCACTAATTGCTATTGATGCAGCTTGTAATTTGAATTCTCCAGCAGGTCCTATTGTCATAAACGAACAATGTTTACCATATTCTTCAAGTAAACTTTCCATCGTTTCATAATTACCTTTACCAACAAAATCATTACAAACTTCTAATTTAGCTCCATCTTTATCAACAACTAATTTATAAAAATCATCACTTTTAGGAATACCTTCAATAACAATTGCTTTTATTCCCAATTTCCCAATTTTTTGTGCAACAGTTCCACCAGAATTAGATTCTTTAATTCCACCAGTTAATGGACTTTTTGCACCTACAGATACTCTACCTGAACTTGGTGCAGATGTACCAGATAATAAACCAGGAGCAATTACAAGTTTATTATGTTTTCCAAGCGCGTCACAAGCAGGGTCAACTTCATCTAAAATAATTTGAGAAGTCAATCCTCTACCACCTAAAAGGCTGTAGGTATCTTTTACTAATTCTTCTGTAACTTTCAGTTCATCTAAATTAACTCTGTAAATCTTCATTAATTCTTCCCTCCTATATTATATACTCTTTTCCAATACGGGAGATCATCAAATTTCTTTGATAACCCATTGTTATTTTTCCATAGACCATTCCTTAGGTAAAAATAATTCAGAGATTTTATGAAAGCGTTTTCATATATATTATATTACTTTTAACATCCTATAGCAATAGAATGTTTTACATATTGTTTGTTAATTAATTAATTATATACAAATTGAATATTCTGAATTTTATCAACTATTCTTTTTCTTTTTAATTTCATACATCCTATTATCTGCTTCTGTTATTAAATCATAAAGAGATATTCTTTCAACTGTTTTTGTTGCAACACCCATTGAAACACCAACTTCATATGCAGTTTTATTATTTATTAGACTAATTTCCTCATCAATTCTATTAACTATATATTTAGCGGCAGGCTTTGAAGTTTCCATTAAAATAAGAGCAAATTCATCACCACCAATTCTTGCAAAAATATCTTCTCCTCTTATTGTATTATTAATAACATCAACAATAGTTTTAATATAATTATCGCCTTCATTATGTCCATATTTATCGTTCACTAATTTTAGTCCATCAATATCAGCAATAACTACACTAATTGGTAATCTTCTTGATAAATTCAATCTATTAATCTCTTCTTTATAGTATCGTCTATTATAAATTCCTGTTAATTGATCATGAGAAGATAAATATCTAATTTTCTCAACCTCAGAAATTCTTTTACTAATATCATTATATATTGCATACATTCCAATTTCTCCATTTCCTAATTTAATTTGGAATGCATGAAGAGAAATATTTATTCTTTCGTTATTCTTATTTTTTCTAATACTCTCTATTTTTATATCTTTGCCTTCAATTACTTCAACAGAGTAATTCTTTCCTTCATCATTTAATTCTTCAGGTAAAATCAAATCATCAATATTTAAACCAACTATATTATCATTTTTATATAAAAACAAATTTTCAAAACTTCCATTAACCTGAATTATATTTGCTTTGCTATCAAGTAATGCAATAGATTCAATTGATTTATCAAATAATTGTTGAAAAAGATTATTTTCCATTTTTATCTCTTCTTCCATCATTTTTATTTCTGTAATATCTTTACAAACTCCAATCATTCTAGAAGCTTTATCATTTTCCCATTTAATAACTTTACCTTCATTAGTAATCCATTTAATACCATTTTTACTATTTATTCGATATTTAATTTCAAAATGATCAGTTTGATTTTTTATATGGTTTTGATGTCTTATTTCAACATTTTCAATATCCTCTTCAAAAATTTTAGCTCTCCATTCTTTCATAATTTTTAAAGGATTATTATCTACAATATCGATTATATCTAAAAAATTATTATTTACTTCTACATAATCTGTTATAATATTCCAATCCCATATTCCTAAATTATTTTCATTAACAGCAAGTTCGAATCTTTCTTTTATTGCAATTAATTCATCTTCTTTTATTTTTTCACTTGTTAAATCATTATAAAATATAATAATTTCTTTATCGAAAAATTTATGAATATAATTTTCTCTATAACCTTTTATTCTTTTGTCTTTATAAAAGCTAAGAGGATAATAAATTGAGGTACCTGTTTTATAAACTTTTTTCATTTCATCTAATAAACCCATTTCAATTACACCTTTAAAAACATCAGTTACTTTTTTACCAATAATATCTTTTGAATTAACATTCTCAATTTCTTCAGCTTTTTTATTAAAATATTTTATAATAAAATTTTCTCCATTATTAATAACTTCATATACTACTATTCCACTTAAACTATTATTAAGAGTGATTTCTAAATACTTGGATCTATAATTTAAGCTAATTCTTGCTTCTAAATTATTTTTTAAAAGTTTTAAAAAATAGCTATCATTAGATTCAGTCAACATCACAATTTTTCCACATATTTTATTCG
>Ga0209633_10005606_pt1 | contig 10974 bp, 14 predicted proteins | sample Cruoilmetagenom1_FD_187290 | JGI IMG/M metagenome (GOLD analysis project Ga0209633, IMG submission 187290) | Oil polluted marine microbial communities from Coal Oil Point, Santa Barbara, California, USA - Sample 1 (SPAdes) (version 2) | ecosystem: Environmental > Aquatic > Marine > Oil seeps ... | reverse complement strand
CTGACAGAGGTTTTTTTATCTGGCAGGGCCGTCAAGGCCGGGCAATTGATTATTTATCTTGCCATGGGTTGGGCCTGCTCATTTGATTATGCCAGCCTCAAGGCAGTGCTACCTGATACTGGGCTAGAGTTGCTTGTTGCCGGTGGTCTGGCTTATTGCGTGGGCGTGGTATTCTACATACTGGGTAAGCTACAGAAGCTGGTTCATGCCCACGGCATCTGGCACTTTTTTATTCTAATGGGTTCCATATGCCACTTTATTTCTATCATAGGCTACGTCAGGTAAGCCTATGGTAATGCTCTGTGGTGCAGATACAGTGTGGCATCTGCGGAGTGGGGCGGGGGGAGAGGGCGCGATTCCGCACGGCGGTTTCGGGGTGTCGGGCATTCCCCGAGATTTCATGAAGGTCTCAGTTGCCGCAACGGACCTTTAACAGCAATCAAATACGGCGACCGAGGTCGCCGATGCTAGGTAATAGTTTCCTATGACAGCCTACTTCAGAAATTCCAATAACGCAGTCGTAGTCATTTCACCCAACTCCACACCAACCAGTCAATTCTCGGAATCGAGAACAGGGGCCAGAACTACCGATGATAAACATGTGGTTGTTTTACCAAGTACAAAACTAGGCCGCCAACCACGTAAATTATCCCCATTGATATGTAGAGAATTTCCAAGCTATTAAATTCCATGATGACCCCCAGGAAGTTCTGATTCCATATTAATTATCTCCAAATTATGGGTAAGCATACTATTGTGCTGCCGCGGTGCCAGGATCACCCGTCGAGTTGAGAGACCACAAAGGGTATCGAAACGAGAGCGATAGCAGCAGCAACCAGATATGTCTTCATTTCGCCAAGCCATGCGAGTGTCTGCAAGCCGGGATCGCCCAGGAAGAAAATCACCATCAGTCCAATAATCAACTTGTGCATGTCTGTCTCCGTTACTACCTACTGTGTCGATGGTTATATCTTCGGCTGCTAACCACAAGATATCCGTGAACAGAATCACGATGGGTACGGCAAGTTGTCACAGTTTTCCAAATATGAGTTAAAGAGTGAGATAACGGTCACATAGCCTCGACTGGCGCAGCATCAACGTGTTCTACCCCGGCACGTACAATTATTCGATCTGCGCAAGCCAACCACTCCTGGACAAGGAGTCCGACACCTAAAGAGGCGCATATTCACTCGGCGGGAATACGTACTTTCGGCCCAAGAGTTGCCGTTCCCCAATCGCATGGGAACGGCAACCATGCCGCATAACGCGACGTTCACGATCAGCAATCTGTACTCACATTTTCGGCCAGCAACGGACCATTAGTACAACGCAAAACGGCAACCCGAAGGTTGCCGCTCAGTAAAGTATTAATATACTTAATCAGTACAAATAAATGTTACTTGGTGGTTGAGTCTTGGTCTCGCTTTCTTGTTCACGAACCTTAATGTTCTGTGTTCTAATTCTGCCATTCTCATTCAATATTCCTGTCCGGCCATCACTGGAGTTTTTCATTACAAGTTCTGGTGTCTGAAACATTTCCTTCCGCAAGAACAGTGGTTCCCATCCCGAGTATTTTATCCCGGGCAGTGCCTGCTGTTGCGCTTCGTTCAACATCTCTTCCAGATTAGGTGGACTTGAGACATTACTTTTGCGTTTTTCTTGATCCACGACTCGTTCCCTTAAATAGTAAATATACTTCTGGGCTACTTAAATTTTCCAATAAAAAATCATGCTCATCTATTGGACTGAGGTCGTATAAACAAAATATTACGCAGGTACTTTATCGCTTTCACTAATACCTTTTTTGTGTTGCCCCGCCCTAGTGATGGGGTTTTCAGTTGACCTATATCAAAACCTGATATACAGAAAAGTAGTAAGCTCTTAAAAATTACTCATATCCTGAGGGGGGGTGGGAATGATGCACGAGTCTATGCGGATAGAAGAACTGGAAAGAATAAAGACCATGACCACTTTGGAGGCCGTTGCATACGCCAACCGGTTGAGCAATAGATTAAAATCTGATGACTGCACTGATAAGGAAAAACAGAACGGAGTGGAATTATTGGGACGACTCGCAAATAGAGTGAGTTTCCTTAAAATTACGCTGGAGCCACCAACATTTTGCCAACTTGGGTGGAAGTATTTTGCTGAATCGGGTGGAGCCTATAAATAGACCTGCACCCTAGGAGACACCTGTCTGCGAACTATCATAACGGGTTAGGGTGCGCCTTAACTTCCTAAAACGGCCATGAATTGCCGTTCCTCAGATTTCTATGTACCGCAACTATGCCGCAACTGTTGCCTTACAGGCCAAGCATCCCGGCATTCGTGCTCCCCCTCCTGCACATCAGAACAATAATGGCGTCTACCCGAAACGGTTCATTAACCTTTAGAATTTCCTGCTGTAACCTATACCAAAAGAGTCCTGATGCATTTTGATATTAGCTTCACCCAGCTTGAAGATGGGATGTTCGACTTCCGGTGTTGAGCCTTTGCCTTTTATCTCGTTTTTGAATGCATGCATGTAGTGGAAAGTCAGTTCGCTTTTCTTGTCTATTGCCCAGGTGGCGCCCAGCGTGGCATGGTCTTCTACTGTTGCCGGAGCAAGAATATTAAGCAACGTTTCCTTCCTGCCTATCGGCGCGTCGCCATGGTTATAGCCAGCGCGTAACATCCATTTCGGGTTTAACTGATAAGACACCCCAAGCTTGTAAACTGTCACGTCATCCCAGCCAAACCCTGCGCCGCCGGAGCTGCCCATTGGATTCCAGCTGGAATTGGTGGTTGGACCGCCATTTCCCATGGCATCAATATCACTGAAGTTGATTTGTACCACATCCAGGGCAACCGTAAATTTTGGAGTAAATGCAACTGCAATACCAGCACCGTAGGTTTCAGGGACATCAAGAGAACCACCTTCGGCAAGCAGGCCTTTGTAATCGTCAAAATCACTCATCCAGGTGCGTGACTGATAGGTGGCGCCCAGGGAGAGCCATTTATTCATTTGTCCAAGCCAGCCCACACGCAATCCTGCCCCGTAGGAATAATCGGTGCCATTATTAGTGACCTTGCCTGGATCTTTGGTAAAAAGTGCATTATCGAAGGCCTGAATGCCTCTTACCTTCAGGGACTGCGCCACGAGGTTAATACCTATACCAAGACTGTGATTATCATTCAGTTTCCAGGCAAGTGACGGGACGATGAACATCTGCATTAAATTCATGCTGGTTCTTCTCGGGGCTTCAGATCCATTAAACATTGGAATCCCGTGATCGTAGTTGGTGTTCATCCCCCCGTTGCCAAACACAGATACACCCAGCGACATATGCTCATTAATTAGCTTGTTGTACCCAAACTCCGGTATAAGAAATATCTTGGTGTCGTTACCGTCGAACTTGCCGTTCATGCCGTCAAATATGCTGCCCTCATGTTCTGCATCGCGTACCGGGCGAAATAGTGTCAAGCCCACGTCCAGTCGACTACCCACCCGGGCCATACCTGCCGGATTAGTACCTGCAGCCAGTGAGTCTTGCGGGAAAGCGATACCGGCACCACCCATCCCCTGTGCCTTTTGCCCTACACCATGACTAAAGGATCCGTTGGTAGCCCACGCAGACGATATAACAAGGCATGACAGCACACCTGCGACTAGCAGTTTTGTTGGTTTCATGATTAATCCCCCCGGATTATTTTTGTTAATTGATTGGCGTACGAGACCGGACTATACAATAGAAGCGATAATTTGAGGAAGTGTATGCACAGATTTCTTCGGGAATATCTGGAGAGGTGGACCTTTGGGCCTATCAAATAAGATACCGAGAAAGCCGCAGTTCACGGCACTGGATGGTCATCATGGAAAGGCCTTTGATGGGCACAAAAAACCCCACTGGCAGGGCGGGCGCGAGGAGGAGCCTGTGTGGGATCAGTCAGGGGGCATTATCTTGATGATCACGTCTGTTTGTTGACGCAAGTCATCATACCGTCCCCCCAAGTGGAGTAGTGTCGTCAACCAGATAGCAACATGATCGGTCGGGCTGGAATCGCTAGAATTTATGGAAGGAATCATCATGAAGAAATTACGTCTGAGGAGGGCGGTGTTTGCTTGCGTCATTGCCTTTTTCTTTGTCAGTAGACCAGAGGTGGGTCATGAAGACTGTGATTAAATTTCAGGCAGTTATTTCAATGCTATTACTGTCTCTCAGCCAGTGTGTTATCGCCGGTCAATCATTGTTGGGCCATTGGGCCTGCCACCACGGTAACGATATCCACTCACTGCAGTTTATCTCAGCGAACCAACTAAACTATGACGGTGAACTATCAAACTACATGTTGATGTTTGGTGTGGTAGTCGTGGAAGACGATGGGGGCGTTGTCTCCTATCCCATCAACCTGCAGGAGGACGAGCTGACAATATCGAACCCGGATGGCTCGATCACACAGTGCCAGCGCGGTCGCGGCAAACCCAAGGGGAAAACGACGGCGCAGCCCTCTCATCCCTCCCCGCAAGCCCGGCCGGCACATAAGCGTAGCCAATCCTGGCCAACCTATGTCAAGCCTAGTCCGCCACCCGGTGGCTATACTGGTAATGAAACCGGATTGGAGTACCTTGTCTGGAAGTTCGCAGGCAGGTGGGATAATGTCAGCTCAAATACCCTCACTAACCTCTATTTCAAGCCGGATGGTACATATGAGGATGCATACGAGGCCGGTTATAGTGGTCAGATGCAGGACCAATATGGTTACCAAACAGGGCACTGGGGTGCTGTCGGAAGCGAGCAAGGTGTAGGGCATTGGCGACCAGAGGGCACCTTGCATGAGGGTAAGATATATATAACTAAGCAAGATGGCAGTCAGACTGTGCTAGATTATGAGATTCAATACAGGCATGGTGAGTATTATCCGGGTGAATATTACTTCAACGGCAAGCTGTACTCTGTGAAATATATTTACCAATAGTACCGAGACTATTTTAGTAAGCTTCCTGCTAAACAATTATCAGCGACCCAGCGAAGCTGGTTAAGCTGGCGGACAAGATCAGTAACCTTCGTGACGTGGCCAGTAACCCACCATCAGATTGGGACCGGCAAAGGCGTCAGGGATACTTTGATTGGGCGATGGCTGCTATCGACCGGCTACGCGGTGTGCATGGACCAATGGAGACCATTTTCGATAAGGCCTACGCGAAGCGGCCGTAGAATTTAGGCGTCGAATTACGTACAAATTGGGCCCAACATTTGCACTTTATTTTGAGCTACATCAGTACGGCCAAATCGTGGCTTGTCCTCTCTCCTTTTCACCCTCCTACTATAAGTGTAGCAGCAGATTTCCAGGTCGCTGCTTTACTATCGTTGGTTGATCGGATGTTCCTGAAAATGACGTTTGTAAATTTGGAGAAGAATGTAAGACTTGGTGCGTGATTCAGTAGCCGCAGCAAACAAGCCCAGCTGTTGTAAACGACGTCCGATCTCAAGCTGATGTTTCAGTTTCATTTTACACTCTGCCTTTAACATGGTGCTTTCCTCCTTACCCAGGTAAATTTCTCGGTTATCTACTGAAGGCGGATATTGCAGCGGTTATTTCAGTCGCATGTTCCACAAAAAATCACTACATCTTTTTTGTACATGCTGGCAGGCAATGTTTCCATTGTACCGAGGTGCAGGGACATCATGCGTAATTGCAGAAATAGAACTGGTCGCTGTGTACAAGGCCTCAGTTTGGCCAGACACCTCCCTCGGATTAATCATGCTGTTTCTGCAATTGAGCGACTATTGGTCAACGTAGCCAATCGAGATGATAGCCATAATCGGCTTGAGAGGTGGGTCAGTTTTCAGTGCAAATGGTGGGGCACTTTTCGGTGAAATTTAACACATCTAGCACGATGTCACAGAGCGTAAGCTCGCAGAGGACGAGGCTAAGCGCCATCAGCGGGATATGGCGCACATTATGCGGCTCGGCACCATGGGGGAAATGGCGACGGGCTTGGCACATGAGTTGAATCAGCCATTGACTGCATTAGTCAGTTATTGTTGGACCGCGGCATCTCTGGTGAATTCGTTGCCGTTGCAGCCACAACAACTCAGAAAAATATTGGAAGTGGCAACGGATCAGGCGCATCGTGCCGGTGACATCATTCGAAATCTACGTGAATTTGTCAGTAAGGAAAGTAAAAATAAAGAGACCTTTGAACTTGATCGGATTATATACGACATCGTAACTTTTCTTAAATGGGAAGTGCAGGAAAATGGCGTAAAAATAGAGATCCATCTTGACGGTCAGGCACACAAGGTTACGGCGAACAAGATCCAGATTGAGCAGGTATTGGTCAACCTGGTGCGGAACAGCCTGGAAGCGTTCGAGCACGCGGAAATAGCTGGGGGTCTGGTAATCATACAAACCCGTATATTGCCGAATGACATGATTGAAGTGAGTGTGAGTGATAATGGCCCTGGAATTGATGCAGCAATGGCTGGCAAAGTATTTGAACAATTCCAGACAAGTAAGGAAACAGGGATGGGGATTGGGCTATCTCTCAGCCGTTCAATTATCGAAGCCCACGGCGGTAAACTATGGGTGGACAAAGAGCATCAGAATGGCGCTTTATTCGTCTTCGAGTTGCCTGTTCGTGAGTGAATATATGGATCGGAAACAGACTGCTCTTTTGAAGTGGAACCGTTAGTTAGAGCAAGAGGCACCAGGTTCACATCAAATGCCAACCTATGCAGATAAATCGGCTGCTATTTCCGAGAGAATGACCATCAGATCGTCGGGGTCATCTTTTGCCTTACGTCGATCAGTTAATTGTCTTCGATCCTTGATCACAAAAATTCCCTGGCTATCCATTAGAGGAAACTCAACGGACAGGTTAAAACGACGATCACCTTTTTGTCTAACGACCATAGTCACACTTAATCCACTTTCTTTTCAATGGTTGCGAAATTAGCTGATGTAGAGATGTCTTGCAAGACATGCGCGCACGGCACCTAACAGGCATGATTCATTCACTTGGTGGTTCCCCCTTGTTTCAATTCTTGACTGTTAAATTGAATCTAACAAACTCGCGGAATAACGGGCATTGTGGAAACTACTTACAGAGGACTATCGGAGACGATAGTCGCGAAGGTCGTGATTGGCTGAGGACTTTTGTGGTTACCATGCAAATATATCCAGAAATAAAACGTTTTGTTCAGGAAACACTTGGCTGTTCATGTCCAGAAGAAGTGTTTAATCAAATCAACTACCAAAAAGAAAGCGATGACATTTCGCGAAGAAAAATCAATATTGGTGACCGATTGCTAATCTACATCATAACCATGGATGGTAAATCCAATATCAAAGGAGTTATTAATTCGGCGCTGGAGCAGGGCGTCGAGGAGCGTGATAAAAAGGCGCTTAATCGATTCCGGTTGGTGCTTGTGGCTTCCCGCCCGGATGAACTGCGCAGCATGGCAGAACGCGTCTTCGATAGATCAAGCTATGCAGATGAAAAGACACACCTTCATATTGTGAACGAAAGTGATGTGGAGAGTTTATGATTCAATAGACTGGGCCAGTTTCGTGTCACGGGCGTGTACAGCCTGAAATGGCTCACTCCGGATGGCGCTGAAAGCTATTGACTTATAATGTGGTGGCCCGGAATGTGTAACTAATCCCGTCGGACGTCTATAATCTATAAACAATGAAAAACGTGGTCTGTCTCCTATTTTGCAGGCAAAGCTTTCTTCTGATCGCGGTACTGTGTCTCGGCATTCTCGCCGGGTACTATCTGTTGCGCGGCGCTGTACCCGACCCGGGCGGTCCGAACGCCGATGCGCCATCGGGAACGCCGGAGGTCGCCCGCCGATATAAAGACAACCCGGATGACGCGCTTGCCCGAATGCAGCAGCGTCTCGCGCAAGCCGAGCAGGAGCAAGTATGGCTGGCCGAACGAGTCGTGGCGCTGGAAGCGGTGATTGGGAAGCTTGGGACGTATCCGGACATCGGTAGCGGGGCACCGGCAACAGAAACAAATGAGAAAACAGAACCCGCCTCACCGGCACAGACCTTCCGCACCAGCATCGAAGCACTGATCGCAACTGGTATTCCGGCAGAGCAGGCAGCCTTGATCCAGGCACGTCTCGACGAGTACGACCTGAAGCAGTTGTACATAAAGGACAGCGCCAGCCGCGAGGGCTGGCTCAAGTCTGCCCGCTACAACAAGGAGCTGCGCCAGGCTCAAAATGCGTACCGAGAGTTGCGCCCGGAGATCGGGGACGATGCCTACGATCGCATGCTCTATACTCTCGGGCGGGTCAACCGGGTCGCCGTGCGCGACATCATGCAGAACTCGACCGCTGAGCAGTACGGCCTGCGGACCAACGACCGGATCATTGAGTATGACGGCCAGCGTGTGTTCACCAGCCAGGAACTGAACACCTTGGTTACCCAAGGGGCCACCGGCGCGCTGGTGCTGGTGCGGGTGCAGCGGGATGAACAGCAACTCGATTTCTATCTCCCAAGCGGGCCGATAGGCATCAGGTTGGCACCCAGCCGGGAACTACCCTAGGATTACTCACAGCTGGAGGAAACCGTGGGACAGGCTACGGTTTATGAAAGGAGTTTATCTGTCAGTAGCGAATGACTGGAGAAGTGGCCGAAACTGCAACTTCAACCAACCCGGTGATGTCGGCCGAGGCGGCCACTCCCTCGATCTACTTACAAGCCATACTCATTACCTGGAATGAAACGGGTATATCTGAGTTCAAACAGAACAAAACCAGACCTTCTTTCAATCACTCTCTTATATACTTTCCCTTCCTTGTGGACAGGTGCGCATTTCTCTTTCTTGCCTTTCCATTTAATACAAAGTTCACCGTCGTCAGTTACGCGCCATTTTCCCAATTTTGCCTTGCTGCTAGTTTTCGTTTTCACCGTGCCATTATTCTCAAAATAGGCAATAAATGCGGTTGCATAGTCCTCGATCTTATTGGGAGCATCAATCCCTGGTACACCGCCATCTCTTCGTTCGCCCTCAACAGTATTTCCAGAAAAAAGTGCACTTACCTCGTCTACTGACATCCCCCCAAAAGCAAGCAACTGATTGCTAAATACGCAAGCGATTACTATTAACGCCAATTTGAATATATATTTCATGGTTATGCCCTTTCCTTGCCATGAGTTTCCCACAGAGTTAACAATCCCCCGCACTATGGCAGGGGATTGAGCACACCGAGTCTCCTTATTTCTTGACTGTAGCCGGTTTAAGCGGTGTGTTCGCCTCCACCGGACCCATATAGTCGACGGAAGTACACGCTTAACAGAAGATACAGCAGCTTATCTCAGGAAAGCCCCGTTTCAGCCAATAACCTGCCGCTCACGACCAGGATAAAACTACAACTCTCTGTTGCTAGAAACTGTGACCTAACCAGCCACAAACGGTCATTTAGACAATACAAAAAAGGCGACCCGAAGGTCGCCGTGTGAGGAGTGATAACTATGTCGTTAATTATACCGGGCCAATCAGCCTGGCATTTACATTTTGTGATGTGACGCGATCCAGCACATCTTGTGATGAATATAAATCTCTGTCGTATCTAACCAGCATAAGGTGGTAGCGCAACGGACAGAACTCTGCTGTGGTGATGCCACCATTACCTTCCAGTGAGGCAACTAAATCCTCTCGCCGTTGCTCTCCCAGGGTTTCGGTTATATGCACTACAATTTCGACAGTATGTTCAGGTTCGTTCTCTATGCTATGTAATGCTTGTCCCATGACTCTACTCCTGTATCTTGGATACCAAGATAGACTCATTGAATTCTTGTTATTTATTGACCCAGATCTTCACAAGTCCATTTACGTTTAACATCCGAAACGTTGTTCTCATTTCTGGATGTTGGGCTGATTATATAATCCGCATGTATTTATAACCTAATCATAAGATTATCAAAGGCTGATAAGTACGGGAAAGTACTTACTACAAATGGATTGATACACGCATGCAACGATTTGCACTAATTGTTCGACCAACAAAAACCGTCAGCATTAATACTGTCACCCGGACAGTGTGCACAGTTGACACTTTTTGTGTGCATATTTGTAAGGAAAACGGGAGGGCTCCTGACTATCCTTTAACCAGAAAGAAAAGAAACACAAAGACACGTTTCCAGTATCAAAGCTTCCGGTAAGGAAGCGGGAGGAGAGAGATGAACAGGAAAATAAACAATGTGTTGTTAATTATGGCCATGTCATCGGTATTCAGCCATTCGGCCCTGGCTGGTGATGATCCGCAACAGAGTTGGCAACTGTCCCTTTTATTCAATCCCGGTGATCATCAAAACGAGATGGAGAGCAGCGGCCGGGTTTTTATCTATGACGGACTGCGTGACACCGTCATCGAAAAGGCGCTTGATGAGCAGTATGACCGTATCGAGGGGATGATGTTTGTCAATACGGTTGTGACCGATGATGACGGTGTGCCGCTGACGGATCCGGAGACCGGCGAGGTGCTGGTTGAAAATGACGGCTGTGACTAGCCCGGCACTGCCCCCTGACTGTTTTGTGTGGGCATCAATTCACGTAACTTCCGTGTTCGGGGCAGAGTTGCCGTTCCCCGAGCACAGAAAATCCTGTTAATGCAGGGTTCCTATTAGGCGATTATCGGCCACTGGTTCTTTACCATTGCTAGTCTGAACGACTGATTATACCGCATAAAGCAGTCATTTAATAACAAATATCAACCCAAATAAGTATGGACAAAGACACAATAGGATAATAGACCATGATAGCGTGTCAGATTCCCCCGCGGCGTGGGCGAGCGATATTCAGGGTTCCCTGCCAAACACCAGTTCTTTGGAAATCCGGTCTGCAATAGCACCACCCAATTGCTCCAAATCAGCATACCCCTCCAGGCGTATACCCCGATTATTCCTCAATTTCAGTTGAATGTGTTCAACCTGTCCTTTTCTTCGATAAAAAGTCAGTGCAACAATTTCTTTGTA
>Ga0209633_10005605_pt1 | contig 10975 bp, 5 predicted proteins | sample Cruoilmetagenom1_FD_187290 | JGI IMG/M metagenome (GOLD analysis project Ga0209633, IMG submission 187290) | Oil polluted marine microbial communities from Coal Oil Point, Santa Barbara, California, USA - Sample 1 (SPAdes) (version 2) | ecosystem: Environmental > Aquatic > Marine > Oil seeps ... | reverse complement strand
CTTTTTATGTTTCAAATTCTTGTAATATTGACCACAAGTCAAAATCGCGCAGATTAATTCAAAAGAGCTAAAATTAAAGTCTAAAAAACAAAAGCTGAGAGTCAAAAACAAAAGCTGAGAGTCAAAAGCAAAAGCTAAGAGTCAAAACCAAAAGCTGAGAGCTCAATCAAAACTAAACTAGAGTCTTTACAAAAAAAGCCCTAGTCTGAACAAAATTAAAAACTTAGATTTTATAAGAACAAGATCTTAGATAAGACAACATTTTTGTGTTGTAAAGAGTCTAAGAGATCTTAGCTTTCTTATAATAAGTCTAAAGAGTTTTAAAACTGAGGAGAGTTTTTCTCTCTCAAGGATTAAAACCTTAGAATTTTGAAACGCATTTTCTAAAAGGACGTTTATCACGTCTGTTTACTAGAAGGATTGCTCGGAGTAGTTAATCTGGCATGGAAAGTGTTTATTTTGAGGCGAATGCGCTGGAAAGGTCAGGTGAAGATTCTTGAACGTACCTAAAGTACATGAGAATCAAGCCTGGCTTTTTCAAGCAAGTCGTCCAAAAGAAACGCTTTACAACCAAATTAGGTTAGATAAGTCAATGGGGGAATTAGTACAGGTTAGCTTCATGTGTTACCACACTTCCACATCCTGCCTATCAACGAGGTAGTCTTCCTCGGCCCTCATAGGGAAAATTAGTTTCAAGGCAAGTTTCCCGCTTAGATGCTTTCAGCGGTTATCTTTTCCATACTTAGCTACCCAGCTGTGCCGTTGGCACGACAACTGGTACACCAGAGGTATGTTCATCCCGGTCCTCTCGTACTAGGGACAAATCCTTTCAATTTTCCTACACCCACGGCAGATAGGAGCCGAACTGTCTCACGACGTTCTGAACCCAACTCACGTACCACTTTAAATGGCGAACAGCCATACCCTTGGGACCTGCTTCAGCCCCAGGATGTGATGAGTCGACATCGAGGTGCCAAACCTCCCCGTCGATGTGAACTCTTGGGGGAGATCAGCCTGTTATCCCCGGCGTACCTTTTATCCGTTGAGCGATGGCCCTTCCACGTGGAACCACCGGATCACTATGACCGACTTTCGTCTCTGCTCGACCTGTCAGTCTCGCAGTTAAGCAGGCTTATACCATTGCGCTCATCAGTTGATTTCCGACCAACTTGAGCCTACCTTTGTGCGCCTCCGTTACTATTTAGGAGGCGACCGCCCCAGTCAAACTACCCACCATGCAGGGTCCCGGACCAGGATAACTGGTCTCGGTTAGATGCCAAAGAACACAAGGGTGGTATTTCAAGGATGTCTCCGGAGCGACTAGCGCCACTCTTTCATAGACTCCCACCTATCCTACACATGTATTCCCTGGCACCACTGCAAAGCTATAGTAAAGGTGCACGGGGTCTTTCCGTCTAACCGTGGGTACTCCGCATCTTCACGGAGAGTTCAATTTCGCTGAGTTGATGTTGGAGACAGCGGGGCAATCGTTACGCCATTCGTGCAGGTCGGAACTTACCCGACAAGGAATTTCGCTACCTTAGGACCGTTATAGTTACGGCCGCCGTTTACTGGGGCTTCAATTCGCTGCTCTCACAGCTCCTCTTAACCTTCCAGCACCGGGCAGGCGTCAGACCCTATACGTCGTCTTGCGACTTTGCAGAGTCCTGTGTTTTTGGTAAACAGTCGTCACCCCCTGGTCTGTGCCACCTCCATCTGGTTGCCCAAATGGAGGTCCCCTTTCTCCCGAAGTTACAGGGGCATTTTGCCGAGTTCCTTCAACATCATTTTCTCAATCGCCTTGGTATACTCTACCAGTCCACCAGTGTCGGTTTGGGGTACGGTCTTATCTCTAGAGCTATTTCCTGGAACCCCTTCACTGCACAATCAATCCAATCAGACTGTACAATACACGGGATTCGTCACTACTAGAAGGTTCAGGAATATTAACCTGATTCCCATCGACTACGCCTTTCGGCCTCGCCTTAGGGGCCGACTCACCCTGCGTGGATCTACCTGGCGCAGGAACCCTTGGACTTTCGGCGGGCATGAATCTCACATGCCTTAAACGCTACTCATGTCAGCATTCTCACTTCCGATACCTCCAGAAGTCCTCACGGATCTCCCTTCACAGGCTTACGGAACGCTCCGCTACCATATCTTACGATATCCGCGATTTCGGTGTATCACTTGAGCCCCGGTACATTTTCGGCGCAGGCTAGCTTAAATAGACCAGTGAGCTATTACGCTTTCTTTAAAGGATGGCTGCTTCTAAGCCAACCTCCTGGCTGTCTTGGCCTTCCCACATCCTTTCCCACTTAGTGATAACTTTGGGACCTTAATCGGCGGTCAGGGTTGTTTCCCTCTCGTCCATGGACGTTAGCACCCATGGACTGTCTGCCATACTGTACTCACCGGTATTCGGAGTTTGGTTAGGTTTGGTAAGGATCGCTCCCCCCTAGCCCATCCAGTGCTCTACCCCCGGTGGTAATCATATGACGCACTACCTAAATAGTTTTCGCGGAGAACCAGCTATATCCGAGTTTGATTGGCCTTTCACCCCTAGCCACAAGTCATCCCCGCATTTTGCAACATGCGTGGGTTCGGTCCTCCAGTACGTGTTACCGTACCTTCAACCTGCTCATGGCTAGATCACTCGGTTTCGGGTCTAATGCCCGTAACTCTATCGCCCTATTAAGACTCGCTTTCGCTACGCCTACACCTAACGGCTTAAGCTTGCTACGAACACTAAGTCGCTGACCCATTATACAAAAGGTACGCAGTCACACCATATAGGTGCTCCTACTGCTTGTAGGCATTCGGTTTCAGTGTCTATTTCACTCCCCTTGTCGGGGTTCTTTTCACCTTTCCCTCACGGTACTTGTTCACTATCGGTCTCCAAGGAGTACTTAGGCTTGGAAGGTGGTCCTCCCATATTCGAACAGGGTTTCTCGGGCCCCGCCCTACTCATGGACTCTTAAAATTGCTTCCCATACGGGACTATCACCCACTATGGTTAAACTTTCCATTTTATTCTGGTCACAATTAAAAAAGCCACTGGCCTAGTCCGCGTTCGCTCGTCACTACTTGCGGAGTCTCGTTTGATGTCCTTTCCTCCGGGTAATTAGATATTTCAGTTCCCCGGGTTCGCCTCTACACCCTATGTATTCAGGTGCAGATACCACGTACGTGGTGGGTTTCCCCATTCGGATATCTGTGGGTCATAGCGTATTGGCAGCTAACCACAGCTTTTCGCAGCCTGTCACGTCCTTCATCGCCTCTTGGAGCCAAGGCATCCACCAAATGCCCTTCTCGTTCTTATCTAATTGAAAGGTCGTCTTTGTGTTTTGATCTTTAAATCTAAAAACCTCACTTGCCTAATGTACAAACGTACACGTCGTTAGCTCAATTTTTATTTCTAAATTCAAAACATCAAATCCTATCCCTTCAATTGTTGTTCATTGATTGAGAAGTCATTATTTAAAATGACTCATTGAAATGAGTATTTCTCCGGCAATCCTTCAAATAAACAGACGTCCTGTCTCCAACCTTTGAGATCGAAATCTCAAATCTTGAAGACATAAGTGTTATATCCAAATTCAAATGCTTGCACAGTCAAACTCTTTTATAACGCTCAAAAAATCCATTTATTTAAAAAATGCTTTTATTATTTGATGCGTTTCCTATTCACAATATTATAAAACAATCTAATTTCGGGAGCTTAACAAACTCAAAAGGGAAATAAGAGATCTTCGTCTTCAACCCCTCATCACAACCACCATCCCTAAAAGAAATGGTGGAGGTAAACGGGATCGAACCGATGACCTCCTGCTTGCAAAGCAGGCGCTCTCCCAGCTGAGCTATACCCCCAAACTGATCAATTCTATCAGAACAAATCTTAAAAGGTCTCTTTATAAACACTTTTTAGAAATTGTTCTTTCACGAGATAGAGGCCTAAAAGCATCCATGTACCCTAATAATTAAAAGCTTTCTTTCAAATAAACTGATTATATTTTGAAGTGCGGGGTTGGAAACAAGGGCAAGTTACCGGAGCCTACGTCTGGTAGGTGAGGATAACGATGACCCGAAGTTTTGAGCCTCACATTTCAAAAGAGGAGCAGTTTATGCAAGAAAGTGGTGGGCCTGGGAGGACTTGAACCTCCGACCTCACGCTTATCAAGCGTGCGCTCTAACCAACTGAGCTACAAGCCCGGAAAGAGAGGGCTCCACAAAAGCCTTATTCATAGCTATTTTATTTTGTGCCATGGCTTTTAAAACAAAAGTCAAGTTCCCGGAGCGTATTTTTATACGTGAGGAAAACGAGATCTTGCTGTTTTGAAAGAACAGGGCGCAAAAGAAGAGGGCTAGAAAGCTTTTAGGTCTCTATCTCATGTATAGAAGGTTTACAAGGTCAGCTCAGGCTGTCTTTATTATGACTTCATAAAAACTCGAAAGTTTCCATAAAGTTCCTTAGAAAGGAGGTGATCCAGCCGCAGGTTCCCCTACGGCTACCTTGTTACGACTTTACCCCAGTCGCTAACCCCACTGTGGTCGGCTGCCTCCCGAAGGTTGGCTCACCGGCTTAGAGTAGGATCAACTCCCATGGTATGACGGGCGGTGTGTACAAGGCCCGAGAACGTATTCACCGTAGCATGCTGTTCTACGATTACTAGTGATTCCAACTTCATGCACTCGAGTTGCAGAGTGCAATCCGAACTGAGACGGCTTTTGGAGATTAGCTCAGGGTCGCCCCGTCGCTGCTCACTGTCACCGCCATTGTAGCACGTGTGTAGCCCAACCCATAAGGGCCATGAGGACTTGACGTCATCCCCACCTTCCTCCGGTTTATCACCGGCAGTCTCTCTAGAGTACCCAGCCAAACCTGATGGTAACTAAAGACGAGGGTTGCGCTCGTTGCGGGACTTAACCCAACATCTCACGACACGAGCTGACGACAGCCATGCAGCACCTGTATGATATCCAGCCGAACTGAAGGACGCCATCTCTGGCATCTGCGATATCTATGTCAAGGGTTGGTAAGGTTCTGCGCGTTGCTTCGAATTAAACCACATGCTCCACCACTTGTGCGGGCCCCCGTCAATTCCTTTGAGTTTTAATCTTGCGACCGTACTCCCCAGGCGGAGAGCTTAATGCGTTAGCTCCAACACCGAATCCTAAGACCCGACGTTTAGCTCTCATCGTTTAGGGCGTGGACTACCAGGGTATCTAATCCTGTTTGCTCCCCACGCTTTCGTACCTCAGCGTCAGTATCGGACCAGAAAGCCGCCTTCGCCTCTGATGTTCCTTCTAATATCTACGAATTTCACCTCTACACTAGAAATTCCGCTTTCCTCTTCCGATCTCAAGTTTTGCAGTTTTAAATGCAGTTCCAAGGTTGAGCCCTGGGATTTCACATCTAACTTACAAAACCGCCTACGTACCCTTTACGCCCAGTTATTCCGAACAACGCTAGGACCCTCCGTCTTACCGCGGCTGCTGGCACGGAGTTAGCCGGTCCTTCTTATCCTGTTACTGTCATCATCCTCACAGGTGAAAGAGCTTTACAACCCTAAGGCCTTCTTCACTCACGCGGCATGGCTAGATCAGGGTTGCCCCCATTGTCTAAGATTCCCCACTGCTGCCTCCCGTAGGAGTCTGGGCCGTGTCTCAGTCCCAGTGTGGCTGGTCATTCTCTCAAACCAGCTATGGATCATCGGCTTGGTGAGCCTTTACCTCACCAACTACCTAATCCACCGCGGGCTCATCTTATAGCGATAAATCTTTCCCCCGAAGGGCGTATGGGGTATTAGCTCCCGTTTCCAGAAGTTATCCCCCACTATAAGGTAGATTCCCACGTGTTACGCACCCGTCCGCCACTAGGTAACTTTCCGAAGAAAGCACCTCGTTCGACTTGCATGTGTTAGGCCTGCCGCCAGCGTTCGTTCTGAGCCAGGATCAAACTCTCATGTTTAATCCTCGCTTACGTGTTCGTTATTAAATAACAAAACATTTTAGCAAGTTACTCACTTGAAATTAACAAAGCTTGCGTACTATCCACTCTCTTTTGCGCCCTGCTTCGCCAAAACCACGAGCCTGCGTTTCCTCATGTATAAAAATACACTCCGGGAACTCAGTTCTAATTTTGACAACCATGACACAAAATAAAATGAATATGCTTATTTTTTAAAACTAAAAAATTAACGTTTTACGTAAGTTTAATTCAAACCTCTTTAATGATACAAGACCATTAAAGATGTCAAATTTACTTGTCGGCTTACATTTGTTAACCCAAGATAAATAAATCTTCTTAATTTTTTTCTGAACTAGGCAGGGGTGTTGAAGTGTACTTTCGTACATAAAAACACAACCTAACGACGTTCAGGAACAAAGTAAGAAGATTTTAGCCTGAGCTAACCATGTAAACCTTCTATATATTTACGATCTTATAAAACATCCGGTGAAACGCAAAACTCAACCTGAAAACATAAATTAAAATCTCTTCCAATCTCTGCTCCCAAACCCGTTTCCCGAACCCAGTAATAGCGTTATAGACTGACACTCCCAGGAAGTCAAAACCTTTTTTTGCCTTTTTCAATTTTTTGAAAAACTTAGCTCTGAAAAGCCCCCTTAGAATATGGCTAATCTTCTATTTAGAAACGGCAAAGGACATGGTGACTACAGCCTTTACTGTCTTATCAATAGAGCTTGTATCATACATTCCATAACCAGATGTTGACGTATCATTGCGTCTCGTAATTTGAAAAACACCTTGCTGCGCCTTCCGTAGCGCGCCGATATCTCCACCAACCTTGCTTGAAAGCTCGCTAGCTCGATCCTTGGCGTCTTTTGCAGCCGTTCCCAATAGCTCAATCTTAACCTCATCTAATTTACTGAAGAGATACTGAGGGGAGCGTGATTCAAAGTTTAACCCATCTTGAATAAGCTTTTCAGAATCCTTCGAGATTATTGTAACAGACGCTACATTCTGAGACTCAAGACGTACTGTTAGATTACCATTGAAATGATCAATTTCATTTGTCCCCATTCCTTTGTCGTTGATTTTATTAACGGAGTACATAGAAACCTGATCAAAGGAAAGAGTAACGCCTTCTAAATTTTGAGTCTTTAAATAGTCTTCAAGCTTTTTCTTGCTGACCATCAAACGCTCATACACGTCTTTACGTGTCTGTCCAATTTCTGTAATAGTTCCTTGCCACTTTGCGTAATCAGATATCACATCCTTCTCAGCAAACCCCTTAACCGTTAGCATTTGGTTCGCGAGCTTAACCTCTTTAAAAGAATCCGCCGCAAAATAGCCGCCTCCTAAGACACCAGCACCGATAAAAAGCCCAGCGACAGCGCTTGAAAAAGTTTGTTTGCAGCTACTATTGTTTTCACTCATTTTAATCTCTCCTTCTTTTGAGTTCCATTGAAGCATAGCAAGTTTACTGATATAATATAGACAGAAAAAAACAAGTAGGAGTTAACCATATGGATCTTTCAAAATACACGGATAAATCACGGGAACTTATTCAAGGTGCTCAGACTTTTGCCCTTGCAAAAGGCCATCAACGATTTGCTCCTTTGCATATTTTATTGTCTCTTTTAGATGAAACGACAGGAACCATCAAGCGCCTACTGGACCTAACAAAAACAGATATTACACGCCTTAAAAGTGCTGTTCAAAATGAGCTCAAGAAAATCCCCAGTGTTGAAGGAGAAGGTGCTGGCCAACTACACCTTGCTCCCGAAACAGCACGGCTTTTTGAAGCTTCTTTGAAAATCTCTAAAAAGAATAAGGATCAATTTGTTTCCTTAGAACGCCTTTTTCAAGGACTTTTTGAGTGTGGCGATACGACAGTTCAAACCCTCTTTGCTGACGTAAACCTCACACCAGCTACCCTTGCAACGGCTGTGGAGCAATTACGCAAAGGTAAAAAGGCAGACTCGGCTAATGCGGAAGAAGGCTATGATGCTTTAAATAAGTATGCCATCGATATGACTGCCCTCGCCCAAGAAGGCAAACTTGATCCTGTGATTGGGCGCGACGAAGAAATCAGGCGCGCTATTCAAGTTCTCTCACGCCGTACAAAAAACAACCCCGTTCTTATTGGCGAACCTGGTGTTGGTAAAACTGCTATTGTTGAAGGACTTGCTCAACGCATTATCCATGGAGACGTACCCGAATCTTTGCAAGACGTCCGCCTCCTCTCTCTCGATCTAGGAGCTCTTATTGCAGGCGCTAAGTTCCGCGGCGAATTTGAAGAGCGCCTCAAAGCTGTGCTTAACGAAGTCGCTAAAGGGGAGGATGGGATTGTTCTCTTTATTGATGAACTCCACACCTTAGTTGGTGCAGGTAAAGGCGATGGCGCCATGGACGCGTCTAATATGCTAAAGCCAGCCCTTGCCCGAGGTGAACTTCACTGCGTTGGCGCAACAACTCTTGATGAATACAAAAAATATATTGAAAAAGATGCTGCCCTTGCAAGGCGGTTTCAACCTGTTGTCGTAGCAGAACCAACCATTGCAGATACCATTTCAATTTTGCGAGGCCTTAAGGAAAAATATGAGTTACACCATGGAATCCGCATTACGGACAGCGCTATTGTTGCAGCAACCACTCTCTCAAATCGCTATATCACAGATCGCTTTTTACCTGACAAGGCCATTGACCTAATGGACGAAGCTGCCAGCCGTCTGCGCATGGAGGTAGATTCAAAGCCAGAGGAAATTGACGAGCTTGATCGCAAAATCATTCAACTGAAAATCGAACGAGAGGCCCTCAAAAAAGAATCAGACACAGGCTCTCAAAAACGCTTGGGCGACCTTGAGACGGAACTCTCAAAGCTCGAAGAGCAATCCGCTGATCTGACCTCTCAATGGCAAGCAGAAAAGGATAAGCTTTCTTCTTCCCAAAAGATTAAAGAACACCTGGATCAAGCCCGCATTGATTTAGATATAGCCCAACGAGAAGGCAATCTTACAAAAGCAGGGGAACTCGCCTATGGCACCATTCCCGAACTTGAGAAAAAACTTGCCATCGCCGAAACACATAAAGAAGAAGAATCTGAGAAAAATACAATGGTGAAGGAAGAAGTTTCCGACAGCGATATTGCCGCCATTGTTTCCCGTTGGACAGGCGTTCCCGTGGATAAAATGCTAGAGGGCGAACGAGATAAACTTCTCCATATGGAAGATAATATCCGCCGTCGCGTTGTTGGGCAAGACACGGCTATCAAAGCCATTAGCCAAGCGGTGCGACGATCAAGAGCCGGTCTTCAAGACCCTAATCGCCCCATGGGCTCCTTTTTATTCCTTGGTCCAACGGGAGTCGGTAAAACGGAACTCACCAAAGCTCTAGCAGAATTTCTATTCGATGACGAAACCGCTTTGTTACGAGTCGACATGTCCGAGTACATGGAAAAACATGCTGTGGCACGTCTCATTGGTGCCCCCCCAGGATACGTTGGTTATGAAGAAGGCGGCGTTATCACGGAAGCCGTTCGCCGTCGCCCCTACCAAGTCATTCTCTTTGATGAAGTCGAGAAAGCTCATCCTGATGTCTTCAATATCCTTCTTCAAGTCCTAGATGATGGTCGATTAACTGATGGACAAGGACGTACGGTGAACTTTACCAACACCCTTATTATATTGACCTCAAATCTAGGAAGTCATGTCCTAGCAGAACAAAAAGCAGGCGAATCGCCCGAAGATGTTCGAGACCTTGTCATGGAAGTTGTGCGTGGCGCTTTTAGACCAGAGTTTCTCAATCGCCTTGATGAAATTCTCCTCTTTAATCGCTTAGCACCAAAGCATATGAAAGGCATTGTCGAGATTCAGCTGCGTTACCTTGAAGGCCTTTTGAAGGAAAAAGATATCGCCTTTTCCATCGATGATAAGGCGAAAGCTTGGCTTGCCAAAGAAGGATATGATTCAGCTTATGGCGCAAGACCTCTCAAGCGTGTCATTCAAAGAAGTCTTCAAAATGAGTTAGCTTCCAAAATACTTGAAGGAACACTGATGACAAAGGCAGAGGTCTCGGCCAATGATAACGGCCTTGGTATAAAGGTCAGTTAATATTGAGAGGGGGGGATTAACCTATTAACAGCCCCCCCCTTTCCTTAAAAAGGACCCTAGACAAGCCACCCTAGAAAATCAATACTTCACTGTTTCAGTTACACAACACTGTCTCGTTAAAAAAGGTAAAACACCCATGAGTATTTTTCACCTGGCAATTCCGAGCCACAATTTATCTCTTTCAAAAGAGTTTTATACCAACTGCTTTGAAGCCACTGTTGGCCGTGAATATGACCACTACATTATCTTTGATTTTTTTGGTCATCAAGTCGTCACCCATCTGGACCCAGAATCAATTTCAAAAGACGTTACTATGTATCCAAGGCATTATGGGATCATTTTGGAAAACCGTGAAGCTTTCGATAAAATTTACACCTTGTGCAAACAGGCAAAAGCGCCTTTCTTTAAAGATTTATTTGAACGCTATCAAAATAAGAAAGGATGGCATTTTTCCTTCTTTGTCTCTGACCCGTCAAATAATTTGATTGAATTAAAATACTATGTGGATAAAAATGATATTTTTAATTAAATAGCAGTTGTTAATTTTTGTTCTGAACTGTGGTGCTGTGTATCTCAGACAAGATTAGTTTCCAAGCCAGAGTTGTAATACACAGCGATTCATTGGTTTCAATGTACTTCCTAATATGCTTTCTAAAATTTGATTTCCAGTTAACAAGCCTTGGATTATTAAAATAAAGGCTATGGATACAAATGCGTTCATTGGCCCGCAACTTATCCCAATCAGATCCATAAATTCCACGAATTTTGACCAAACGCTCACGAATACACTCTTTGAAAACAAGACTATAGTAGTTTAGTTTTGGAACGACCGTTTTTCATTGATTAACGTTGCGTCGATAGCCTCCGCAATATCCTCAAAATTATTTCTTATTTTTTT
>Ga0209633_10005604_pt1 | contig 10976 bp, 9 predicted proteins | sample Cruoilmetagenom1_FD_187290 | JGI IMG/M metagenome (GOLD analysis project Ga0209633, IMG submission 187290) | Oil polluted marine microbial communities from Coal Oil Point, Santa Barbara, California, USA - Sample 1 (SPAdes) (version 2) | ecosystem: Environmental > Aquatic > Marine > Oil seeps ... | reverse complement strand
CGACCCCACACCCGACACCGCACCCTTCGACCCCACACCCGACACCGCACCCTTCGACCCCACACCCGACACCGGCCCCTTCGACCCCACACCCGGCACCGGCCCCTTCGCAAGAGATAGCGCTCCCGGAAACACCAACAGCGGAGATACCACGACGCAAGACCCCAACAAAGAAGACGGTAATGTATTTACAACTTTTGCATCAGAGGCTGAGGCAATTCTCTCCACTGTTCCGCAGGCAGACAAAGAAGACAAAGAAGTCCGGGTAGACAGTGCAAAGACAGGTCATGCGAGGACTGCCAGGGCGACACAAGAAAAATCCACGACAAGAGATCTCGCAGCTGAGGCGCAAACCAACGAAACCAATACAGCGAAAAATGGGCAGAAAACCCGTCGCGCGCAACACGCTGCCGAAACACACCTCGCCTCTCACATCTTGCTTGGCGCGAGGAAGATGTCCCCACAGCACGGGATGCTCGGCACATGTTCCGGGCAGAAGGTCTCCCTCGATCTCCACCAAACCCATACAATCAGTCTCTTTGGCGCCCAGGGCAGCGGGAAGTCGTACACACTCGGTGCAATCACAGAAATGGCATCCTTGTCTATTCCCCATCTCAACGAGTTGCCAAACCCGCTGTCCACGATCATCTTTCACTACAGCTCTACGATGGAGTACAAACCCGAATTCACCTCAATGTCGATGCCGAACTCCGACGAAGCCCAGGTGCGCATATTGCGGGAACAATATGGGGCTGAACCAGTCGCCCTATCTGACATTGCATTACTTGTTCCCGCACGCAAACTCGATGAACGGCGAGCCGAATATCCTGACGCAGAAGTGTTCGCTCTCAAGTTCGCAGCCGCGGAACTACACGCGAGCCACTGGCGTTTTCTCATGGGAGCAATCGGGAACCAATCAACCTACATTCGACAGATCAACCGGATCATGAAATCGCTGAACGATAACTTGACCCTGGCCGGCTTACGAGAAGGAATCGAGCATTCCCTCTTTTCAGACCGGATCAAAGATATGGCGCATTTACGCCTTGATTTCGCAGCAGAATATATAGACGACAATATTCGTCTAAAGCACATTGTACGACCAGGACGGCTTGTTATCGTCGACCTCCGCGACGAATTTATCGAGAAAGATCAGGCCCTCGGGCTCTTCGCCGTTTTGCTGCAGCTCTTTGCAGACGCGAAATACGAAGGCAAGACATGCAACAAACTCGTCGTTTTCGACGAAGCCCACAAATACATTGATAGTCCTGATCTCCTGGCTGGACTTATTGAGGTCGTACGCGAGATGCGGCACAAAGGCACAAGCATTCTCCTCGCGAGTCAAGATCCTCTCTCTGTGCCCGTCTCGCTCATTGAACTCTCAAGCCAGATTATCCTGCACAAGTTCAACTCGCCGTCCTGGCTGAAACACATCCAAAAAGCCAACGCAGCGCTCCGCTGCCTGACCCCGGAAAACATGACACACTTGCAACCTGGCGAGGCCTATCTCTGGTCGGACAAGGCAACCGACAACAGATTCAGCAAGGGTGCCGTCAAAATACAATGCCGCCCACGCCTGACCCAACACGGCGCAACAACAAAAACAACGGTGAACTAAACAACAAGTCGAGCAAAAGCGACCAGGGCGAAAAGCATCGGAAAACCAGCAAGGTCAGCAAAGCCCATCACATGCGCCGGTAGACCCTCGCAATTTCTCGTACTCGCAGTGGGTCACACAAACCGAGTCAGTCCCATGTCAGTCCGGGAATCCTCGAAACATTTTCTTCAGCTTTACCGAGAAACAGATCCAGCTGTACTCGTTCTACGACAAACCATCTGCAACAAAAAAACTTTGCCGGGATGAACCGGTAACCGCAGACAACGACAAGACAACGACAACAGGAACGGCCACACGGTCACTCCACCTAGGCCCTCCCCCAATATTGTATTCATGAGTGACCTTCGGTATCTCCTGCCTACAGACCGTAGTAAGCGTGACATTTCAGCCTTGGACTCATCAGGGAACTTCCACAGCGAATGGCACCCCTGCATTGCCCCCAAAACAGCATATTGCCATCAAGTACACGGACCGGCACAACGCGAAAACACGATGCGGCGTCCGATATCACATGTGTCATAGGATTACCCGACACAACGGTACTCGGCATGGGAAGGACCAGGTAGTTATGAACCGAATACACGCGCAATTCCCCGCCCGCAACACAGACAAAGACATGGCGCCATCACCTCACGCACCAGTAGGGAGGCTGCAACCAACAAGGCAATTTTCCAAGCCCATCCTGGCCGCTCTCGCACTGGCTCTCGTATTGTCCGCTTGTAGCGATGACGATTCCGACACCGATAGCACAACCACAACAACCATCGGAGACCCCAGCACGACCATAGAAGCTCCCAGAACGGAACAAGCAGCAATCTGGCCCACAGCCGATGTCGTGTTCGAGACCCCCGAAGCAGCAGCTGAAGACTTTGTCAGAAACGCTCTTGGTGTACCGCCGGTGCTCGGAGAGTTCCAGCAAGGCGATACCCGTAGCGGAGAAATCGAGGTCTTCTCGCCCGGTGAAGGCGATACCTCCACACGTATCTTCAGAGGCCTGCTCCTGCTTCGGCAACTCGGCCCCGAGAACGGCTGGTTCATTCTCGGTGCAGTCAATGACAACGCTTCGATCACTTCACCCGAGTCAAGGGCCGAAGTGCCTGCCGGCCCGCTTCTGATCGAAGGTGTAGGCCGCGGGTTTGAAGCGACCGTCATCGTGACTGCCTTCATCGCCGGTGACGCCGGCACCCAGCTTGACGAAGCAATCGCTCAAGGTGGCGCCTTCGAAACTCCAAAACCATTCGAGGTGACGCTCGACCTCTCCGCTGCTTCCCCCGGCGATGTTGTCACCCTGCTCGTGCGCGGCGGCACCGGTCTCGAGACCGACCCTGGCGAGTTCGGGGCCATCCCCGTGATCATCGCCGGCTAAAAACAAACCCCCACCAGACAAGCAGCTCTCGAAGTCTTTTCTCTCACTACAAAAGAAAAAAGACCAGTCTGTCAGGAACAAAACGCGCTTGTTGGCGGCTGCAAAATTGACGCCGGCGCAGCGGGTGATGCCTATACGGCAATCGCCGCGCAGCTCGACAGCATTATCGAAATCGAACGCACCGTTGTCAAGCAGCTTGCGAGCCGGCTCTACTGCACGTCACGCAAGAGCAACATGTCCCAAGAGAATGAGCGAACCCAAGGCGCCCAACTTGGGTTCGCTTGCAGATTTCTCCGGGGCGGAGCCGCTCCAGGGAGCCCCGCCCGGCTCTTCCCGACTCTTCCCGACTACTTACGAAGGGCCTGTACAGCATCTTCCACGCGGGTCCCGTAGTTCGGGTCGGAGCGGCGAAAGTGCTCGATCGAGCGTGCCACAATCCTGTCGCCAATTTCGCTCTGTTGCACTTGGGAGAGGGACCCGGCAATCGCCTCGATCAGACGGTCTTGTTCGTCTCCGGACATCAGACGGTAGAGGTCACCTGCTTGTTGGAAGTCATCAACTTCGCGGATTTCGCGGCCATAGACACCGGATAGCCCGCCGGTCTCCATCCCTTTGTAGAGGGGCTGTTCGGTTTGCACCGGCCCACCGAAACTATTGGGTTCGTAGTTCACGAGAGAACCGCCGTTCGCATCGAAGCGCATGGCGCCGTCGCGACCATAGTTTTGACCGTGATCGAAGGGGCAACCCTGGGGGCTGTTCACGGGAAGGCGGGTGTGGTTGATGCCGAGCCGGTAACGGTGGGCGTCGCCATAAGCGAACAGGCGGCCCTGAAGCATCTTGTCAGGGCTGGGGCCAATGCCGGGCACCATATGAGCCGGGTCGAAACCGGCTTGTTCGACTTCGGCAAAATAGTTGACGGGTGTGCGGTCCAGTGTCATGCGTCCCAGCTCCACCAGGGGATAGTCGCTGTGGGGCCAGACTTTGGTGAGGTCAAAGGGATTGATGCGGTATATTGCGGCGTCCGCTTCCGGCATGATCTGCATTTTCAGCGTCCAAGATGGGAAGTCTCCCCGCTCAATTGCCTCGTACAAATCCTGCTGGTGGTGTTCAGGGTTCTCCCCCGCAACCTGTGCGGCCTCTGCGGCAGTGGAATACTCAATGCCCTGGTCGGTTTTAAAGTGAAATTTCACCCAGAAGCGGGCACCTTGGGCGTTGACCCATTGGAAGGTGTGGGAACCGTAGCCATTCATGTGCCGCAGGGTACGCGGGAGACCTCGGTCGCCGAATAGCCAGGTAAACTGGTGGGTTGTCTCTGGCGAGTGGGAGAAAAAGTCCCAGACATTGTCAGCTTCTTGCTGGTTTGTGTGCGGGTCGTACTTTTGCGAGTGGATGAAGTCGGGAAACTTGAGCGGGTCTCGAATGAAAAAGATCGGGGTGTTGTTGCCGGTCAGATCCCAGTTGCCATCCTCGGTGTAAAACTTGAGGGCGAAACCCCGCGGGTCACGCACCGCGTCGGGTGCTCCTTTTGAACCGGCTACGGTAGAAAACCGGGCAAACATTGCGGTTTCCTTGCCAACCTCGGAGAACATTTTCATTTTTGTCCACTGGGGCGCGTCGGGGTTCGTGACAACAAAGCTGCCGTAGGCGCCGGTGCCGACCGCGTGCACAACCCGTTCGGGGATGCGTTCACGGTTGAAGCGGGCCAGTTTCTCGATCAGATGCTGGTCTTGCAGGAGAATTGGCCCGTTTGCCCCAGCTGTCTGGCTGTTTTGGTTGTCTGGCACCGGAGCGCCGGACTCGGTGGTCAAAATTTCAGGATTGACTGTCTTGTCCATCTCACTCATCATGATCTCCTTCAGGGGCGTGAAATCTCTGTCAACACTTTCACCCTTGGTCGGCCCCTTTGCCGTTGTCCGTGCGGGGGATTGAGATCATCTTCGTGCATACGAAACAAAAAGTCCAACAAATCAAAAAGATCAATTTGATAAGTTATAGTTATGGTTATGGAACAGCCGACGCTCCGCCAGCTTGCGTACGCCGTCGCAGTAGCCGACCATCAACATTTTGGTCGCGCGGCGCACGCCTTGCACCTGAGCCAGCCAGGGCTGAGCAGCCAAATACAAGAACTCGAACGTCGTCTTGGCGTGCAACTCTTTGAACGCGCGCACCGCCAGTCCCACCTCACACCCGCCGGCGCAGAAATTGTGCAGCGCAGCCGCCAGATCCTCCGCCAAGTCGACGAACTCAGCATTACAGCCGCACTCCACCAGGACACCCTGCGCGGCCAGTTACGCGTTGCAGCCATACCAACAATGGCACCCTATCTGCTCCCCCCCCTCGCCCACACCCTGCGACACCAGTGGCCAGACGTCCATCTCGAGCTGCTCGAGCTCGAAACCAGCCCCATGGTCACTGCCATCGGACAGGGAAATGTCGACCTCGGCCTGCTTGCTGTGCCTTTTCACACTGGCACCCTGCACACCGAGCCAGTCGCCGATGAGCCCTTTCTCCTGGCACTTCCCACAGGTCACCCCCTCGCCGGCACAGCCCCTCTCCCGATCGATGTCCTCGCCGACCTCCCCGTTTTGCTGCTCGAAGAAGGCCATTGCCTACGCGATCATGTCTTGCACGTCTGTGAAATTGCCGGCAGTGTCAAGCACAGCGAAGTCCGCACCGCAAGCCTCGCAACCCTCACCCAAATGGTTGCAAGCGGCACCGGCGTCACCCTCCTGCCTGCGAGCGCAGTCCCCATCGAAACAAGACCCGGCAACAGCGTGACTGTCCGCCCATTCGCGCCGCCCGTTCCCGGTCGAACCATCGCCCTCGCCTGGCGCAGCACCGACCCGCGAAACGACCTCTACTCCACCCTCGTCACCGAGTTCGGCACCTCACTCGCCCTGTAACGCAACACCAAGTACGCATAAAAACGAAAAACCCCAGGGAAAGAAAAAGCGGCTGTCAAGTGGGTTGGGTCAGAAACCCATCAAGGCAATCTTCACGTCATACCTACTACTGATAAAAATTTCAGTATTTCCGGCATGACATCTTATTACGTCAATAATGGGAAGAGGAGTGCTATAGACAGTTTCTTGACCAATGAGGGTTTATGATAGGAATACAAGTATCCATGGTGCTGATCGATACAGAACAAGGCAATGCAGTTGGACCTTGATAATCTGTCACTTTTATTACAAAAAAGCGCAACAAAACCGCCAACTCACCAATATTCAAAGTATGAATGTTGAGAGCATAGTAGACTCGGGTAAATGGTAAATTTACGAGAAATAAATAAAGAAGACAAAGATCTTCTGATTCAATATCTAAACAATAAAAATACCATTCAGCATCTTTCATCCAAAATACCACATCCATACAAAACAGAAGATGCTGAATGGTGGATTAATATCGGAAGTAAGCAGGATAATATTGGTAGAGCTATTGAATATAGTGGTACATTCTGTGGCGTAATAAGTGCATCTGAAAAGAAATTTGAGTATTCACATTCTGCAGAAGTTGGGTACTGGATTGGACACGAGTATTGGGACAAGGGAATTGCAACAAGCGCTTTGTCTCAGTTCACTGCTTATGTTTTCAACCAGACGGAAATAATAAGATTATCCGCACGTGTTTGTTCAGAAAATAAGGCATCCATGAAAGTTCTTGAAAAAGCTGGATACTCTCTAGAAGGTATTTTTGAAAAAGCAACTTATAAAAACGGCAACTATTTTAACGAACATCATTTTGCAAAACTACGGCCATAACAGGCGCATGTGGAAACAGACATTACCTGGCTTGGACGATTTTTTGCCATTCGTTCCTCACCACAAACCGACGAAAATCAGGCATGAACGAAAAAGAAGTTTGAACAGCAGAATTGTTCTCCATGGCTGCAGAACCTGCAAAACCCCAAGAGTTCCTTGGTCTTGTGGAGGAATCATCAACTGCCGTTCTCGGCTCTCCTCCACAACTGCTTTCAGAGCGTCAAGCTGCCCGCCGTCTGTGCACAGCCCTTGCCTCAAGGCCACAGGCAAACCTCGCGGGTAAAACATCCTGCAATATACAGCCTAATCCAGACTAACCAGGTCGCATCACCAGGACACACCCAAGTCACGATACATCCGAATCACGCCGCGCAAGAAAACGCTCCATTCCCGTGCACGCACGTGCCGGCACCACACTCCAGGCGTCCAAGGCCACCCCACCAGACTTGGTAAGCCGATAGGTCCGTTTGGTTCGACCAGGCAAAATCGTCACGCCATTCGCTCTCCACGAGCCCCTCTTCTTCCAGACTGCGCAATAACCGGCAGAGATTCCCCGAGCCGATCTTCTCTTCGGGTGCGATCTCAGCAATCTCTCGTACGAGATCGTAGCCACAAGTCGTACCTTCCGCGAGCAACTGCAGAATGAAGGGTTCGACGAACCGCTCCACGCGCGCCATGACCTCCCATCTTTGAACGGTGTCATCCCACCGGCGACAGCGCGTACGACTGTGCCGATGCCTGAAGTGTCCTCTGTGCACCATGTTTTGAAGGTTCACTGATTTTCCACAAAGAACGCGTTGCCTCACACTGTTACCTGCAGCTGCAGGTAACAGTGTGAGGCACACAACCAATGTTTCCACTCCCGGTTCACTTCCCGGTTCACAACAAACGAACGAAACGAAGGCCGCTCCTGCCCAACGCGTTGCAACCCTCTTCGCGCCCTACGACACCCTGCTACTCGATACCGCGGATCTCGCCCCAGGCCAAGCACGTGATCGACCTCGGCTTGCAACACCGGATCCACTGCAGAACCCGCCGCACGTCGCATCACCACCAACGGAACCGGGAGGAGCAGCGGGACCGTCCGCATACGATCCGCAGTCCTCCTCCTCACCGTGGAAGGCCACACCTCACCCGCAGCACAAAGACAACAAACCCGGCCTCTTCAACCCGCCGTTTCTCGACCAAACCCTCGCCCCAAATTCTCGATCAGCCATTTCGGACAGACCACAACCCAAGGTCACAAGCGAAAACGATTCCGGATCGCGACTGTACAGCACGCAGCACGCAGCACGCACAAGCTGAGTTCAGGAAAACGCCTCAGGATGCAGCCAGACAGCAATATCCTCAAGCCCATTCACAAGCGATTGCCCAACACCAAACGTGTCACGAGCCGGCAACACAAGAACACGACCTGCGGTAACGGCCCGCGTGGCTGCTACTTCAGGAATATCAAGCAAAGTTGCAAAGCCGGCGCGTCCACTACCGAGGCCATCAATGAGCAAAAGAAAGTCGGCATCGGCGGCAACAATTTGTCGGGGAAAAACAGGGGAAATCGTCTTCTCCATACCAAGCTGTTGCGCAGCGTTTACTCCACCCGCTTTTCTCACAAGATCGGTCGTGCTCGTTCCCGGTCCAATAAGAAAAGGCGGACCAGCCACATTCGTGAAAATCAGCACTTCAGGCCGATCCGAAACTCCGGCCAGACGATCAACCACCACCTGCAGACGACTCTCCATGCCATCCACAATCGCCGTAGCCTCTGCCTCGGCCCCAACCGCTTCGCCGATGAGTAAAATATTGGAACGGGCATCCTCTATCGTGTCCCAGCTGTTCGGCATAAGAAGCACCGGAATCTTGGAGTTTGCCAAACTCTGCGCCAGGGTCCTCTCTTCCGGATGATTCGGTGAGAGAATTACCAGGTCAACACCATATTTTTTCATCACTGAGGCATCGACTTTATCGCCAAGCCCAAACTGATGCGGCACCTTTGCGGCACGCTGAGCGTAATTACCAACAGCCGGATTCGTATTGAAAGCAGGCACTGCAACAATCCGGTCTGTCGCAACAAGAGCAAACACTACTTCGGCAACATCAGTGGACAAGGCCGCGATACGCACCGGCTTTGCCACAATGGTGACCATGCCACTGCCACCCTCGACGCTACGCGGATACCCCAAAGCCGACCCATCTGGCTTTGTCACTACATCAGGATTTTCAGCAGAGTCATCATCCGCCCCGCAAGCGGCAAAAAGCAACACCGCAGTCACAGCCACAACCAGCATCTTTCGCACGGACACCACTCCCTTTGATCTACCTCGCGATACCTCTAGTTTTGTGTCCGTTTTTGCGCCTATCTCAGGAATCGTCCAGGCAATCATCACGCTATCAGTACAAGCACATTAGAGCCAACCCGACCCGCGCTCATTTCCCATGTTCCCGTTCATACCCGAACTTTTTCGCGTGGAACCAGAACAAGACTGGCTCTCCTCCATGCCACGACAAGGACCAATTTCAGAGCAGCGATCGCCTGCCATCTTGTCGACCTGTTCTCACTCCCCGCACAGCTTGCCGGGTCTTCCCATCGCAGAATTAGCTCCCTCTTCGACTTCGACACACCCAAACGCAAGTTCGCGCACCGGCACCAATAAAAGACCAGGACCAAAACACGACATGGCTTGATCCGCTCGACCGAGCGCCAACACGCACCGGTTGCATTCGGGTAGCAATTCCCACGCCCCCACCAAACACGAGTACCTGTATTAACCAGCACAAAAACGCGCACCCAGCATCGCCAACCTTGCCTACCAAACCAGAACAAACCACCACACCCTCACCAGCACCCAGCACCCAGCACCCAAACAACAAAACCAGCGGAAAGATCCCCCAAAACAGGCCACACTCCCCAGACGATTCCCCGAAAACAACCCGTGCCTATACTCGTTCTTACCGAAACCCTCCAAGCACGAAGCACCCACAATGACACGACTCCCCCCAGGATCGTTCCTCCGCAACAACCACTACCGTATCGACGGATTCCTGGGGCAAGGTGGCTTCGGTATCACCTACCGAGCCCACGACACCCTCTTCAACAAACCTGTTGCCATCAAAGAGTATTACCCAAAAGACTGGGTCACCCACACCCACACAACCATCACGGTAGACCCCTCCTACCGCCACTTCTACACGGACTTTCGCGACAAGTTCGTCAAGGAAGGACAAGCCCTCACCCACTTCCAGGACACCCCCGGAATCGTTTCGATCCGCGACATCATCACGAACGAAAACGGTACCGCCTACCTCATCATGGACCTGATCAAAGGAACAACCCTCACCCAAACCATCCTCGACAAAGGTGGCACACTCACCCGCAACACCGCCCTCCACTACACGCTAGAAATCGGGAACACCCTCACCACCATCCACAACACCGGGATCATCCACCGCGACATCTCCCCCGACAACATACTGATCACCCCCCACAACAAAATCGTCCTGATCGACTTCGGATCAGCCCGCACCTACGCCGAACACACCAGCAAACTCACCTCAGTCCTCAAACCCTCCTACACACCCCCCGAACAAATAAGCCAAGACCCCTCCCAACACGGACCACCCACCGACAGCTACGCCCTCGCCGCCACCCTCTACACCATGCTCACCGGCACACCCCCCACACCCAGCACCGAACGCACAACCGCAACAAGCATCGAAGAACCCGACCCCCTCATCCCCCCCACCCAACTAAAACCCGACATCCCCCCACAAACCGAAAACGCCATCCTCACCGCACTCCAACACAACCGCGGAGTAGCGAGCGCGGCCTTCAGTCCCGACGGCACCCACGCCATCACCACAAGCCTTGAAATCACCACGAGTGAAGATGACACCCCAAGTACAGATGGCACCGCAAAAATCTGGAAGATCAACTGACCCTCAACACCACCCCCGCCTCGCGAATCTTGTGTACATATTTGAAAGTTATCAACTTTGCCGATGAGGTTCTTGCGGCCTGACCTTTTCTCTCTCGTGGTAAAACAAGACAGAAAATCAGCGCACACACGCCACTCCGTCAAGACACGAGGCCACCAACATGCCACCAACCAACCTCACACCAACCCCACCACTCCCCACCCACAAACAGAAACTATCCCCTCCCCTCATATTCCTCTTCAGCATCCTCACCCTCTTCACCCTCATCGCATTCATCGCCTTTCTTCCGAACAACAAC
>Ga0209633_10005603_pt1 | contig 10977 bp, 12 predicted proteins | sample Cruoilmetagenom1_FD_187290 | JGI IMG/M metagenome (GOLD analysis project Ga0209633, IMG submission 187290) | Oil polluted marine microbial communities from Coal Oil Point, Santa Barbara, California, USA - Sample 1 (SPAdes) (version 2) | ecosystem: Environmental > Aquatic > Marine > Oil seeps ... | reverse complement strand
GAAGAGTTAAAGAAGAAATTGCCTCTATAAGAAGAGCTAATCGCTATTCTAACCAGATAACACGATACGAAAGTTAATCAATATTCCATTTAATGGATAAAAAATGATTCTAATACTGAGCCAAAGTCACGAACCGGAGCTTGAGAAAGATTTGTTAAAATTACAATAACAATCTTTTCTTCAGGATACATTAATAATAGAGTAGAGGCCCCAATTCCGCCACCGGAATGACTGTATTTTTTGCTTCCATTCTTTGAACTATCTACCCCGAAACCAACTCCATAATTTGTGCTTTTTCCAGAAGTTACCATTTGAGGTTTTAATAATTCATCTATCGATTCTTCCGATAATAATAATGGAGAAATAATCTCATTTCCAAAATGAATTAAATCCTCAGAAGTCGATATAAATCCACCTCCTGCAACCTTATGTTCGTTACTCACTTTAGGGCCTAAAATGATCTCATTTGCGTTCGTTTTTATATAAAAGTTAGTTCTATTGGGCATGATAGAGTCGGAAACATCTAGGGTTGTACTATTCATTTTTAAGGGATCGAAAATAGATTCCATATATTTATTAAAAGGCTCATCTGATGCAATTTGCACAACTTCACTGATTAAATTCCATCCATAGGTGCTATAAGAATATTTGGTGCCCGGTTTAAAAAGTAGAGAATCATTTTTAAAAATGTTTAAGCCCTCCGTAATTGTCATTTTCTTATTGTAGATAAACTCTTTGCCTCTATAATGCCTTATTCCGGCAATATGGCCGCCAACCTGTCTTATTGTAAAGTCATATTTTCTTTTAGGGTAGTTTGGTATATAGGTATAAATGCTTTTATCTAAATCAAGCCTACCTTCGTCGGTTAATTTGGCAAGTGCAGTAGCAGTAAGAGATTTAGAAATACTGGCTATTCTGAACTGTGTTTCACCGGGAGAGACTTTTGATTTTGAACCTATATCTGAATAACCAAAACCTTGGGTCCAAATCATCAAACCATCTTTGGAAACAGAAATTGACATTCCTGGAATTTTTTCCTCATCCAAAAATTGTTCGGCTGCCTTTTTTGCAGCATCTATTTTTACTTGATAAGAGGTAACGGATGTCTGCGCAAAAGAAAACGAGCCTACTAAAAATAATACGATAAACTTTTTCATTTATTTATAGATTAAATAGTTATTTCTTATTTTTTTAAATGCTTCTAAATCTTTCAACCAAGTCTTTCTAATTTCTTCTTCAGACATTCCACTTTCAATTTGTTGCTGCAATTCTTTAGTTCCTGCATGAGCGGTGAAAGTAGCCTGGAAAAATTCTTGATCTTTTGGAGTATTGTTATACGCATCGATCAACCAATCCAGGGTTATCTTACTTAAATATGGAGTTTTTCTTAGATCCAATCCATTGCACAGCTTACCTTTTTGTTTTGGGTATTTAGCACCCATATTAGATTCAGGCATATAAGAGAATTTATAATTTTTTTTATCTAAATACGGTGCGCCAAAGATCTGAAACTGCATTTCTGTTCCTCTTCCTGCATTGATACTGGTACCTTCAAATAAACCTAGGCTAGGGTATAGGTTAATTGCTTTGTCATTGGGTAAATTAGGAGAAGGTCTAATCGGAACATGATAATCATTTTTATAGGAATAGTTTTTTAATGGCATTACGGTTAAATTACATTGAAGGCCATCTTTCAGCCAATTTTCGCCATTGATCATTGTTGCATATTCCCCAATGGTCATTCCATAAACTAAAGGAACAGGATGTTTTCCTAAAAAATTTTGATGTTCAACTTCCATCATTGGCCCATCTATATAATGTGCATTTGGGTTTGGTCTGTCAATTATAAGTAACAGAACATTGGCTTCAGCACAAGCTTCCATTACATAATGTAAGGTTGATAAATAGGTATAGAACCGTACGCCAACATCCTGAATATCGAAAACTATAATGTCAATACCAGCTAATTGCTCCTGTGAAGGCTTTTTATTCTTTCCGTAAAGTGAAATAATTTGTAAGCCGGTTTTAGTGTCTTTACCATCAGCAATATGTTCTCCGGCATCAGCCTTTCCTCTGAAGCCATGTTCGGGGGCAAAGACTTTTTTAACGTCTATTTTTAACGAAATTAATGAATCAATCAGGTGGGTGAAACCTTGATTTGAATTTTTAATGACACTTGTTTGGTTAGCAACAATTGCTATATTTTTTTGTTTAAGTAAATGTAAATAATCAACTGGGTTAGAAGTCGCTATTGGCTGAATACTATCCACAAGTGACAGCTTGTCAGGTGTTGATTTTCGATCTATTTCGACCTTTTTTTTATGTTCAATAGTGTAAGGTTTGTTACCACAAGAAATCAATCCGAAAAGTAAAATAAAAACCCAAAAGAAATATGTATTTTTGAACATAAAATAGATCAATTAAAATTGAATTACGAGTTATATTTAGCCAAGAGAATCATTACTGCTAAACAGTATAAAAGTAGTATATCATCTCCAATAATAAAAATTGCAATTACAGCAATTGCATTGGGTATTATTATTATGTTGATTACTATTTCATCTGTATTCGGTCTACAATATAAAATTAAAGAAAAAATTTCAGGATTTAATGGTCATGTACAGATAACCAATTTCGAAGATAATAACTCGCAGGTTACCATCAATCCCATCTCAATTGAACAAGAATTCTATCCAAGTTTTAAAAATATTGATGGAGTTAAGAATGTTCAAATTTTTGCCGCTAAAGCTGGAATCATCAGAACTAAAACCAACTTTGAAGGGGTTATTTTTAAGGGAGTAGATGCTAATTATGATTGGTCATTTTTTAAAAATTATTTAGTTCAAGGTGCACTTTTGGATGTTTCAGACCAAAGATCTGACTCGTTGGTGCTTATTTCAAAATTCGCTGCTGACCGCCTTAATCTAAAAGTAAACGATAAGTTTAACTTGTTTTTTATGAAAGATGATCTTTCAAAAGCTCCCAATGTTAGGGTTTTTACTATAGCCGGTATATACAATTCTGGATTTAAGGAATTTGATGAAAATTACGTGATGGGAGATATCAAACATATACAACGCCTCAATAAATGGGACTCAAATCAAATAGGTGGTTTTGAAGTACTGTTAGAAGATTTTGATGAACTCGAAGAAAAAGGTAACGAAATTTATCAGGAAGTATCTTCCACTTTAAATGCACAAACTATTTCAGAAAAGTATCCTGCTATTTTCGATTGGTTAGAAATATTAGATACAAATATTGTGGTAATTATCAGTATTATGATTTTAATTGCCGGTATAAATATGATTACCGCTTTGTTGGTTTTAATTTTAGAGAGAACACAAATGATAGGCATACTAAAAGCCTTAGGAAGTTCAAATTGGGGGGTTCGTAAGGTTTTTCTATACAATGCAACCTATTTGATCGGCGTTGGTTTATTTTGGGGAAACCTAATCGGAATTGGTGTATTACTGATTCAAAAATATTTTGGCATTGTGAAGTTAGATCCTGAAAATTATTATGTGAGCGAAGCACCGGTATATTTAGGCGTTGAATATATTTTATTGTTGAATATTGGTACCTTACTTTTATGCCTATTAATGTTGCTGATACCCTCTTATATAGTGAGTAAAATTAGTCCGGTAAAAGCCATTAAATTTGATTAATGAAGCACTCCCGAAACCTCGAAATTATAAAGTAACAAAGCTTTGCGAATTAAAAAATAAAAGATTCTTCAATAAGCTCAGATTGACATTCCTTTTTTTCTTTACTTTTGTATTCCAATTCAATTCAACAATTCAATAGATAAATATATAAAAAAAACCATATGAAATACGATATCATCATAGTAGGAAGTGGACCAGGCGGATATGTAACTGCCATTAGAGCATCGCAGTTGGGCTTTAAAGTAGCAGTTGTAGAGAAAGAAAAATTAGGCGGAATTTGCTTGAATTGGGGTTGTATTCCTACCAAAGCCTTATTAAAAAGTGCTCAGGTGTATGATTATTTAAAACATGTAGATGCCTACGGATTAAAGGCCAAAGAAATTGACAAAGATTTTGGTGCAGTAGTACAGCGTAGTAGAAATGTGGCCGACGGTATGAGTAAAGGTGTTCAGTTTTTAATGAAAAAAAACAAGATAGATGTAATTAACGGATTTGGTGCTGTAAAACCCGGTAAGAAAGTCATTGTTACCGATGCTAAGAAAAAAGCCGCAGAATATAGTGCAGATCATATAATTATTGCCACCGGTGCACACTCTCGTGAATTGCCTTTTTTACCAATTGATGGTAAAAAAGTGATTGGATATCGTGAAGCAATGTCTTTATCCAAGCAACCTAAGAAGATGATAGTTGTAGGTTCAGGTGCTATTGGTGTTGAGTTTGCTTATTTTTATAATACCATGGGTACTGAAGTGACTATTGTTGAGTTCTTACCAAATGTTGTACCTCTTGAGGATGTGGAGGTTTCAAAACAATTTGAACGCTCATTTAAAAAATCGGGAATAAAAGTAATGACCGATTCTAGTGTAACTTCTGTAGATAGTTCAGGTAATGGCGTAAAAGCGACTGTAAAAACGAAGAAAGGCGAAGAAATTTTAGAAGCAGATATCATTCTATCTGCGGTAGGTATTAAAACGAATATTGAAAATATAGGTTTAGAAGAGGTTGGTATTGCCACTGATAAAGATAAGATCATGGTCAATAAATTCTATCAGACAAATATTCCAGGTTATTATGCCATTGGTGATGTAGTTGACGGTCCCGCTTTGGCACATGTCGCATCCGCGGAAGGTATTACTTGTGTTGAAAAAATTGGCGGATTGGATCCTGAAGCTATTGATTATGGTAATATACCGGGATGTACGTATGCTACACCTGAAATTGCAAGCGTTGGAATGACAGAAGCACAAGCCAAAGAAGCAGGATATGAATTGAAGATAGGTAAGTTCCCATTTTCAGCATCCGGTAAAGCAAGTGCGGCAGGAACAACAGAAGGATTTGTAAAAGTAATTTTTGATGCTAAATATGGCGAATGGTTAGGCTGCCATATGATTGGTGCCGGAGTTACCGATATGATAGCAGAAGCTGTATTAGGTAGAAAATTAGAAACAACAGGGCATGAAGTATTAAAAGCAATACACCCACACCCAACGATGAGTGAAGCTGTGATGGAAGCGGTTGCCGATGCCTATGATGAGGTAATACATCTGTAATTTGTAATTCTGAACTTGATTCAGAATATCTAAATAAGCAAAAGCCAAAGTTCAAAACTTTGGCTTTTAGTTCCTTCTTTAGTATTATATTTTATTACTTCACGAAAGTTCTCTTTTTTATCATACCACCTTTTGTATCTTTAATACTATTCATAATAACAAAGGCGTCGGTATCAATTTTATCAATTTCGGTTCTAAGCCTGGCTATTTCAAGACGTGTAATAATGGTATAGATAATATCAACTTCTCTTAGATCTGCACCTTCTTTTTTATAACCTCCTTTACCAGAATAGATAGTCACACCTCTTCCCATGTCTTCGGTAATCATCTGTCGTATTTTTTCACTCTCTTTTGAAATAATGGTAATGCCGGTATATTCTTCAACACCTTCAATTATAAAATCTACGGTTTTCGATGCTGCAATATAGGTTAACATGGCATATAAAGCAACCTCTATAGATAGAATATATGCTCCGAATAAAAATATGATAATATTAAATATCAATATTACATCGCCAATGGTTAGTCCTGTTTTTTTACTTAAATAAATTGCCAATACTTCTGTGCCGTCTATAACGGCACCTCCTCTAATTGCCAAACCAATACCTGCTCCTAAAAAGAAACCACCAAAAACAGCAATTAATAATTTGTCTGATGTAATTAGAGGGTAAGGAATAAAATAGATTGCCACGGCTAGAGCTATAATTGCCAGAATACTTTTAATAGCAAACTGTTTGCCAATATTTGAGTAGCCCAGTATTATAAATGGTAAATTAACAAGTACGACAAGAATTGATAATGACAAATTAGTTGTTTCGGAGATTAATAAAGAAATACCCATAGCGCCACCATCTATGAATTGATTGGGCAGTAAGAATCCTTTGAGCCCAAAACCAGCAGAAATTACACCTAAAACGATAAAGAAAATATCATGCGACTTGTGTAGCAGCATAACTTTTAAAAGGTTTGCTTCTGTGGCAAGTTTACGATTTTCGGCAATGTCTCTCTCCTTTCTAAACTTACGTTTCGCTAAAGCAACACTTATTTTTTTTAAAACTGATTTCATATAATCATGTTGTAAATTGCGTTTAAAACGAGTGGCTTATCGCATAAGCTGCGATTCACTAATATAACTGTTTTTATTAAGAAATTGAATGTGTTATTTTTATTAAAAGTATAATTATGAAATTCTTACAAAAAGAATTTAGCTCAGCATTGTTTAATGGAGGTTATCATTTAATAAAAAATGACATTTTAGAAAGTATACCTGAAATCAAACAAATAGATAATATCCCGAACTTGTTTAGCCATTCTTAGCTTTCGATTTTGGAATCTCATAAAAATAGAAGCAAAAGAGCCAACGTTTTTACGTTGGCTCTTTTTATGTGGCATTTCGTTTATCACTTTGTTCTATATAAATAATAGCCGTTTGCCAATAATTTAAATTTTTAATTTATCCCCTCTACTTTTTTTATGGGCCTAATTTCAACTCTCCAAATACCTTCTTCAAATCTCGGATCTTTTTTCGTAATTTCAATTGCTTCTTCTAAATCTTTAGCTAGAAGATGGTAATATCCAGAAATAACCTCTTTAGTTTCGTTATATGGACCGTCGACAATTTTCCCATTTTGATAAGAGAGTATTCTTCCTTCCATTTCTAATGGCTGCGCAGATTTCATTCTGCCTTCATCAGTTAAACGTTTAATAAAGCCTCCAACCTTTTCTATGTGTTGCTGTAATTGTTCAGGAGATAAGTTTGCTTTAGGTTTTTCTTCACTTCTAATAAATAACATAAATTCTTTCATAATTATAATTTTAAATTAATTCTTTGCCCTTATTACAATTGAGATTACGAAATAGGGACAGCAGCGATTAATTTTTTTTCTAGTAATTTCAAATCTCGTTTATTTTTGGTAAGAGAAATAGCCTTTTTTAAGTGCTCAATAGTTTTTGCCATTTTGTGTTCTTCCTTAAAAAACTCCGCAATAGTTACATGAAACAAGGGATGCTCTCCAATGTCAGAATTTAATTCTATACTTTTTAATTCTGCAATAGCTTTTTTATTTCCTTTTGCTTTAGACAGCGCAACAGCCCTATTCAAACGAATTGTGGGAGAGTCCTCTAATTCTAAAAGATTATCATAAAGCGAAAGTATAGCTAACCAGTTCGTGTCACTAAAACTTTTTGCAATACAATGATTTGCAGAAATAGTTGCTAAAATGAGATAAATAGAAATTTGATTGCCTTTCATTGCTTGATTCAAATACTGAGTACCGCTATTGATTAAATTCTTATCCCATTTGCTTCGATCTTGATTTTTCATTTCTATAATGGAATTATCAGTATTAAGTCTAGCCTTAAAACGTGAAGCATTAAATTGCATAAGGGCCAACAGAGCATGGCAGTTGGTTTTTTCTTCTATTGATTCATTTGTTACTAATATTTTGGCGAGCCTCATGGCTTCAAGACATAGATCTAAACGAATCAGTTCGTTCTTTTGAGTAGGACTATAACCTTCGTTAAAAAGCAAGTAAATTGTCTTTTGTACAATGGCTAAATGTTTATTAATTTCTTTTGGAATTTCAAAGGATACCTTATTTTCTCTAAGCTGTTTTCTGCCACGAACCAAACGTTTATTAATAGTTTCATTGCTTGTAAAAAAGGCATTGGCTATTTCAGAGATGCTGAATCCGCAAAGTATTTTTAGTATTAATGCTATTTGTGAATTTTCAGAAATTGATGGATGGCAACAAGTAAACATCATTTTTAATTGTTCATCTAATATTATTTCATCAGAAAATTGAAGTTGATCTAATTCTATTGTATTTCTATTAATTTCTAATTTATATCTTGTTTGATGTTTTTTTCGCTTTAGAATATTAAGAGTTATGTTTTTTGCTGTAGTATATAACCATGCTTGTGGATTTTTAGGTATTCCATTTTGCTGCCAAAAATCTACAGCTTTTAATAAGGTTTCTTGAACAATATCTTCGGCCGTTTCTACATTATTCACACCAATATATCTCGTTATTACAGACACTATTTTTCCATATTCTGTTCTGAAAAAATGTTCTGCGAGTTCGCGACTGTATTTTTTATTAGATTCATTCATTTCTTAATTACTGCTCATAAAAAATAAGGATACATTAAAATAATTTATTTTCGTTGGTAAACGAAGTTACTTTTTTAAAATCAAAAAAGTTAAGTTAAAGGTTATTTCACTTTGGTTCAATAATCAAAAAAACAGCGGTACTATCTCCTATATTTAATACTTCGTGTTCTGTAGTTTGTTCTTTAGAAAAATGACTTCCGGTTTTAACAATTACTTCTCTAACACCTTTGGTATCAGTAATTTTAAAAGTACTGCCTTTTAGAGTATAGCCAAAATGGGGTCTGTGATAATGTTTTTCATGCCCAACACCCGGTTTAAAAGTACATTTCAATACTCTATATTTAATGTTCTCTTCAACTACCTCACAGACAGGTGTTCCTTTCCAACCAGCCTCAAGAGGGTCGGGTAATTTATTGTCTTTTTTGCAGGTAACTTGTAAAATTGATACTAAAAGAATTATCAAAAATATTTTGACATAATTTTGATGCATATTGTAATGTTTTTATTTTTTAGAAAATCGTAATTTTATCCTGCCAACATTTAGTTCCAAACCCATACTTGGGTCATCATAGAATTTTAAAGTATATTCAAAAAAAGATTCTCGTGCGGTAATGATCTTGTAACCTTTGCCTTTTGGTGTTTTTCCTATTTCTACCGGAACATTAGGTTTTTTCTTATACAGAATCATTTTTTCGTTTGGCCTATATCTGGCAATAGCTCCTTTGTTCATATAATTCAGTACAAAAACCTCATCTGTTTTTTTCCAATCGCTCCATTTTTCAGTATCATGATCGTATGATGAAATTAAATTATACACTCTTCTATCATTTTTTGAATTTTCAGTTTGCTGTGAGTAACAGCTCATTAAAACTGTAAGACAAATTAAGGTAGTAAGAATTGTTTTCATATTTTATTTTTAAATCAGATACTAAATATAATAGTTTTAATTGAAGTACTGAAGCAAGCATGAATTATATACAATGTTACCAAACGTTTTTTTTATTTCTTTTCAGTGTAATTACATTCCTCATTAATCACTATTTTCTTATCAACTTTCCAAAAATTTATCAAGTTCTCTTTTGAATCTAAGTAGCCGTAATAATCTATAAAATACTTTATAAAAAAAATTCCTTTGAGTAAATTTCCTTCTGTTTTCCATTCTTCATAGGCTGTTGAGAAATCGAGAATGGGTAGATGAAATGAAGTTTCTTTATCGATGATGCGAAATTCAGTTCCAAGTTTTTTTCTTTTTATTGTTTTGGGTCTGATTGATGCCAATTTGACCTTACTGTAAGCTTTTCCATTAATCACAGTATCGTTTAATTTAAAAAAATTGTAATTCTTTGTTTGATATTTAAAAAGATTTTGATATTTGGTTACATATTTACAGTCAATGTTTATAAATTCTGCTTTATTTAAGTCGGATTTTAAGAATGTAACATTAGAATAAATTCCATTTTGATCTTTAAAAATCATTTTATAGCTTAAGCTATCCAATTCCGTTATTACGGCAGTATAATTATTTTTCTTTGAGTTTGTTAAATAATATTTTTTAAACGTTTTGTCTTTTTTTCTAAATGGACGGTTCTTGATTTTCACAGAATCTTTATAATATGTCACTTCATATTCGATTAAGTAATCAAATTTATATTGTTTTTGAGAAAAGCAGTATGCTGATAATAAAAGAAATATTGTTAGAAGAAGTTTCATCAAATGGATTGTAACGGTTAGGCTATGATTCCGTTGCGAGTAAAATTCCGCCGCCATGCGTTAGGATGGTAGGAATTTTCCGAAGTAGGAATCCAGCCGAGTAAATTTACACAAACTTTTGGTTTAACACCGAACCCAGCAATGGATTATAGCCTGTGTAGCCATTTCGTTGTTTTTTCCAGTTTTTTTATCAGTCCTTTTTTTATTCAGATTACGATTTTGTAATTCCATCCGTTTTCCTATGTGAATTATTGGTACAAAACATACCTTGGAGGCTTTAGTCCATTCAGTCGCATATAAACAAGCATTTGCCCTCTGTGATGAGTTATGTGGTCAGCAAGTAATAATAAAACTTGTCTTTTCGTTCTATCCGACTCAAAATAGTCTAGTCTTTCCTCAAGTTTATTTATGTCAAAATTTGAAATAAATTCTATGGTTTTGTCAAATGTCCTGTCGATTGTATTAATCATTTCTTTTTTTGATTTATTGTCAACCTTGAGTTCCGTGTCGGTATTCCAATCTCTAGCTTCACGTCCGCCCATCAACGATTGACTATGCCAATCCATTGCCCAACCAATATGCATTAAGTTTTCTGCAAAACTCCAGGATTCTGGTGTTGCTTTGAAATCATATTTGTCCTCTGGCATAGTTTCCGCCACAAGAATTAAATACTTTTTTGAATTTTCCAGTCGCTCCAAATATTCCTTGATAAAGTCATTTCCTTGCGCGAAAAGAGGCGATGCAAATGAAGAAAACAACATTATCGAAGTCAGAATTATTATGTGTTTTATGTTTCTCATTAGGTTCATTTTAAAATTTGCGCTGAGTTTTTTCACAATGAATGGCAACGCCCTGCTAAACGCAGTTCTGCTTTGAGAACGAAGATACAAAAAGTAGATGATAATAGGCGTGAAGCCTAGCGGAAGCAATGTAGCCATTA
>Ga0209633_10005602_pt1 | contig 10979 bp, 7 predicted proteins | sample Cruoilmetagenom1_FD_187290 | JGI IMG/M metagenome (GOLD analysis project Ga0209633, IMG submission 187290) | Oil polluted marine microbial communities from Coal Oil Point, Santa Barbara, California, USA - Sample 1 (SPAdes) (version 2) | ecosystem: Environmental > Aquatic > Marine > Oil seeps ... | reverse complement strand
CCACTTGAAGTTCAAGATTTAGAAGATGAAATTGAAGGTTTAAATACTAGACTTACAAATTTTAATAGTGATATTGAAAATTTAGAAACTAGTATAAAAAATAGAAAGAATACTATTGAAGAAGCCAAAGCATCTATAAAAAAGTATACTACACAACAAAAAAATGTTAGAAATAACAGAGAATTTGATTCCTTAACAAAAGAGGTAGAATATCAAGACCTTGAAGTTCAATTAGCTGAAAAACATATCAAAGAGTTTTCCGCCAAAATTGAACAAAAGAATGAAATTATTGATGCTGCTAAAGAAAAACTTAAAGAAAGAGAAGAACATCTAAAACATAAAAAAAATGAGTTAAAGTCAATTATGGCTGAAACTGAGAAAGAAGAGAAGATGTTGCATAAAAAATCTGATGAATTTAGTAAATTAATTGACGATCGTTTATTAAATGCTTACAAACGTATTCGTTCTAAAGTTGTTAACGGATTAGCCGTTGTTTCGATTGAAAGAGGTGCTTCTGGTGGATCTTTCTTTACGATACCTCCGCAAGTGATCGTTGAAATTGCTACTAGAAAAAAAATTACTACAGATGAACATAGTGGTAGAATTTTAGTCGATTCTCAATTGGCGGAAGAAGAAAAACAAAAAATGGAAAAATTATTTAGTTAAAAATTTCAAAAATTATATATTACAAAACCATCGCGAATATCGTGATGGTTTTTTTATTGGCTTATTTTAAGTTGATAATTGATTACTCTTGTCCTAAATAGGGTTGGTTTAAAGATTTAATTCTTGTATATAAATAGATATTTTGTATCTTTCAATTTCATCTACCCAACATATTTTGCTCAATAAATAATTTATAAACAAAGTGAAGTATGCACACCAAAATTCATAAACTATACCTTTATTTTATAATAGTTTTAACAACGAATCTAATTCATTCACAAACGCATAACTGGCAAAGAACAAACCCTGGCGGTGGCGGCGCATATAGTACGGTGGGTGCAAGTACTTCAGGAATCATTATTGCCGGAAGCGATCTGAGTGGTGCATATAGAAGTGCGGATGGAGGGCAGAACTGGGATGTTATTGGGGCAAATAAAGGCTTAACAGAAACCCATGTTAGCGGGATGGGCTTTGACCGTGTAGATGGTAATATATTTTATATTGGGACAGAAAATGGAATTTTCAGAAGTACGAATGGTGGAAACACAGTAAGTCAAGTACTTACAGGTGGTTATATAACAGATATTGAATTTAGTACTAATAATACAAATATTGGTTATACATCCTATCATCCTACTTTCAATTCAAATAATGGTGTAATATATAAATCATCTAATCGCGGAGTAACATGGTCACAAATCAGTACTGATCTACCTTCAGGAATTCGTATTTTAAAAATTGTCGTCAACCCAAATGATGCTAATATAGTTTATGCATTAACAGGTAATGGTCGATTTGCTTGTGGTCCGGCAGATGTTTACCGAAGTACAAACGGAGGTGTAAATTGGACGAACTTAACATCTTCTCTCTCTGAAATTTTAGATGTAGCTATAGACCCTAATAATTCAGAAAACATATTCATTACAACTATGAATGCCAATTGTTCCGCTCAATTTTACTGGACCGATCTAGATGGATCCATATATAAAAGTACCGATGGGGGTACTACTTGGGGAAGCTCTCTATCAAATAACACAGGTATAATCTGGATCGATGCTAATAATTCATCTACCATCAGATTAATTGACCCTAGAGAACCTTATCCTTGGGAAACAACATCAGGAACATTTACATCAACCAATGGTGGAACTTCTTTTACAAAAACCGGAGATGTTAATAATTGGGATACTTTTTTTAATGAAGAACTTTTTCATTCTTATGGATCAAGTTTTAATGGCATATGTAAAACCTTAGGTGAAGATCTTTCTAATACAAACAATTATTATTGGATAACATCACAGTGGATCTATAAAACGACCAATAACGGTACTACTTTTAATAATGTATTCACCGATGAAATATCTGTAGGGTTTTGGCAAAGTAGAGGCTTTGATAATGTAAATATGATGGATATTTCAATCAGTAAAGCAAATTCTGATATTATTTATTTAGCATACTTTGATATAGGCATATGGAGAAGTTTAGATCATGGTGATAGCTGGCAAAGTTGTAACCCTTCTATGTATACGGGAAATTGGAATGGTAAAGGAGGGAATTGTGCCACAGTAATATCTGATCCTGATCGTTCAAATGTAGTTTGGGCTTCGATATCTGGAAATCAGAATGGCCAACCCTCAACTCATTTATTAAAAAATACTAATACAGGAGATAGAGATAGTTGGACACTTTCTAATACAGGATTACCCGAAGAAGAAGTTATGGGGATTTCTATTGACGAAAATAGTAGCTCAACAAACAGAACACTTTATGTTACTGCTCAAGGTGATGTTTATAAAAGTATCAATGATGGAGCAAATTGGTCAATGAGTTTTAATTGTAATGGATGTCGTTTTACTATGGTTGATAAATTTGACGGCAATCTAATATATGCCGGTGGAGAAAATGGTGTTTGGCGTTCTACAAATGCAGGCGCTAACTGGTCAGATATTAGCGATTCACAAATGAAGGCAAGCACAGGAGTTAATTTTTGGGATAGAAGCTATGATGGAATTTTTGATATAAAAACAGATCCGAATAATGCAGATTGGGTATACACAACGGCTATTGGTTCAAATAAAGGTTTATTTAAAAGTATTGATAAAGGCAGTACTTGGGAAAAATTGTTAAACGATAATTATATGCGAAAAATAGCCATTGCACCACAAAATTCAACTATTCTATATGCAACATCATCAAGTGCTTTTGAAGCTGGCGGATATGAAACTGATTCAAAAGGCATTCTATTTTCAAATGATGGAGGACAAACCTGGTCTCAACAAAATCAAGACATGGCATACCCTTTTGCATTGGCAGCGGCTGTAGATAATTTATCAGATGCTACCGTATTTATTGGCTCTCCTGGAACGGGATTTCAAAAATCAGCAGTACCAAATAGTACCGCAGGTATTGAAGAAAACAGTTTACATTTTGCTAAGTTATTTCCAACCATAAATACCGGAAAATTTACTGTAGAAGCCTTTGATATTGAAGAAATTGAAATTTTTAATTTTGTTGGACAAAAAATATTTGTAAAAACATATCCGAATCTCAATAGTGTGCAGATAAATCTAAAAAATATAAGTCAAGGGCTCTATTTTGTTGCTATCAGCACTACTCAATTCAAAAAAATAAAAAGAATAATTATTCAGAAAAACTAAAGTTTGTTTGACATTTTCTGATGGACTAAATTAACTGCTTGTAATGGACGAATCATCACCTTAAAGTCTATGATCTTATCATTATCATCCCAAGTTATTAGATCTATTCCGTTTACAAATACACCATCAATTTCAACTGTGAATTCTAAGGCAGCATCATAATCATTTATTACTTCACGGACATATTTGAACGTATCATTATACAAAACATAAAAAGCCGTTGTTAAATATTTATGAGTAATCGCCTTTCCTGCTTGAGGTGTAAAAACTACAGGAGAATGAAATATAACATCATCTCCAAGTAGGTCGGTCAACATTTCAGGTTTCCTTGAATCTAGTATATGATGCCAAGTATCAATTGCTTTACTTTTCATATCAATTTTTTTAATAGTACAATGTCATTCAGAACGTAGCTTTAGCGAAGTGAAGAATCTCCATTGAAATTAATCAAGATTCTTCAATTCATTCGTTCCTCATTAAGTTCTGAATGACAACGTTTTTTCATTACGCTTAATTCAAACTCCCTAAACTTGATTTTAAGGTTTCAATTTTAGCTAAAGCATCTGCTTCTTTTTTACGTTCACTAGCAATTACCTGCTCTGGCGCATTGTTTACAAAACGTTCATTTGATAGCTTCTTCTGAACTGATTTTAAAAACCCTTCCGTATAGTTCAATTCTTCTGTTATTTTTTTAACCTCTTCTTCTATATTGATTGCCCCTGACATCGGTATAAAATACTCATTAGATTTTACTCTAAAAGTCAAAGCACTATCTACAGCCTCAGTAACATAATTGATCCTTTCAAGGTTTCCTAATTTAATAATTATCGAATCGAATGTAGTGCTAGTCTTTTCATTATTTATAACTGATAATTCTATAGTTTCCTTAAATGAAATATTCTTCTCTTTTCTGATAGAACGGATACCAGAGATTACCTCAGCTGCAAAATCAAACTCAGAAATCAATACCGTATTAATGGCTTTACTTTCCGGATATTTTGTAATAATCAATGCCTCTTCAGGAGTTCTATCATCTATATACTGCCATATTTCTTCAGTTAAAAATGGCATAAAAGGATGTAGAATCTTTAAATTATTTTCAAAAATTATTATGACACTTTGATAAGTTTCTGCATCTATGGGTTTTCCATAAGCGGGCTTTATCATCTCTAATAACCATGAACAGAAATCGTCCCAAATTAATTTATAGGTAGCCATTAACGCATCAGACAATCTATATTTACTAAAATGGTCTTCTATTTCGTCTACTATTTGTTGAAAATTAGCTTTGTACCACTCTATTGCTATTGTAGATGATTTTGGTTGTGCAATACTATTATCAATTTTCCAACCTTTTACCAATCTAAAGGCATTCCATATTTTATTTGCAAACCCTTTTCCTTGTTGGCACAATGCTTCATCAAACAATATGTCATTTCCGGCAGAAGCACTCAATAATAATCCGACACGCACGCCATCAGCACCAAATTCTTCAATAAGTTTTAATGCATCAGGAGAGTTTCCTAATGATTTACTCATTTTACGCCGTTGCTTATCACGAACCAATCCTGTTAAATAAACATTTTCAAAAGGTCGTTTATCTGTATATTCATAACCTGAAATTATCATTCGAGCCACCCAAAAGAAAAGTATATCTGGTCCTGTTACCAAATCATTGGTTGGATAGTAATATTTAAACTCTTTATTATCAGGATTTCGAACACCGTCAAATACGCTCATAGGCCATAACCAAGAAGAGAACCAGGTATCTAACACGTCATTATCTTGTCTTAAGTCTTCAATTCTTAGAGATCTCTCGCCTCTCGACTCCGCTCGAGATGACATGCTCGAGGTGACAGCTAGTTTCTGTTTAGCAAGTTCAAGTGCTTCTTCTCTACTCTGAGCAACCACAAAATCATCTTTTCCGTCACCATAGAAATAAGCAGGAATTTGTTGTCCCCACCATAATTGACGAGAAATATTCCAATCGCGAATATTCTCCATCCAATGACGATAGGTATTTTCAAATTTCTTAGGAAACAGTTTTACTTCTCTATCTACTAAAACCGATTTAATAGCAGGCTTCACCAAATCTTCCATCTTTAAAAACCATTGATCAGATAATCTTGGTTCTATCACGGCCTTGGTACGTTCACTCGTTCCTACTTTATTGATATATGGTTCAGTTTTAGCTAAAAACCCTTTCTCTTCTAATTCTGTGGTTATTTCTTTTCGAACAACAAATCGGTCTTTTCCTTGATAATGTAATCCGAAACTATTTAATGTAGCATCCTCATTAAAAATATCAATTACTTCAAGTTTATGTTTTTCACCTAGATTTTTATCATTTTCATCGTGAGCCGGAGTTACTTTTAAACAACCTGTACCAAATTCAATATCAACATAATCATCTTCAATTATAGGAATTACACGATTACACAGAGGCACAATTGCTTTTTTACCTTTTAAATGTGAAAAACGTTCGTCGTTAGGATTGATACAAATAGCAGTATCACCTAAAATAGTTTCAGGACGCGTAGTCGCAATGGTAAGTACTTCAATCCCAGAAGGAGAAGTTTTACCGTCTGCATCAACAATCTGGTACTTTATATAATACAATAATCCTTCACGTTCTTCGTATATAACTTCCTCATCAGACAAGGTAGTTTTTGCTTCAGGATCCCAATTCACCATACGATAGCCTCTGTAGATCAATCCTTTATTGTACAAGTCAATAAATGTCTTAATTACAGCTTCACTCATATCGTCATCCATGGTGAATTTAGTTCTATCCCAATCGCAAGAGCAGCCTAATTTTTTTAGTTGTTCAAGAATTACCCCTCCATATTCATGCGTCCAATCCCAGGCATGGTTTAAAAATTCCTCACGAGATAAGTCATTTTTATCTATTCCTTGTTCCTTTAACTTTGCTACTACTTTAGCCTCTGTAGCAATGGAAGCATGATCTGTACCAGGCACCCAACAAGCATTTTTACCTTGTAAACGAGCACGACGTATCAATACATCTTGAATTGTATTATTCAACATATGACCCATATGTAATATTCCAGTTACATTCGGTGGTGGTATCACAATAGTATACGGTTCTCTTTCGTCTGGTGTTGAATGAAAATAATTGTGCTTCATCCAATAGTCATACCATTTACTTTCTACTTGACTTGCATCATATTTTGATGGAATATTCATAGTTTGGAATAGTTTTTGAAAACAACTTACAAAGTTACAATTATAGGTGGGTTCTAAAAGCAATAAGCTAAAATTTTACTCGTTATAAATTCATAACTAAAAATTAGTACCTTTACAACATAAAATTTATTATAAAAATGAAAAAATTTGCACTTATTTTATTCATCGGATTCGTAGGGTTTTCAATGAATGCACAAGAACAAGTAAAAACTAAGAAGGTTGATAAAAATGCTCCAATGTTCAAATTTGAAACTGAAGTAGTTAATTATGGTGATATTGCGAGAAATTCTGACGGTAACCGTGTATTTAAGTTTACCAATGTGGGTAAATCTCCATTAATTATTACCAATGTTAAAGGAAGTTGTGGATGTACAGTACCAACAAGTCCTAAAGAACCAATTATGCCTGGTGAACAAGGTGAAATTGGCGTTAAATATGCAACCAATAGAATTGGTCCTTTTTCTAAAACAGTCACTATTACTTCTAATGCCACACAATCGAATAAGGTTGTAACTATAAAGGGTAAAGTATTAAATGATAAAGACAGTGCTATTTTATTAGAAAAAAAGAAAACAATGGTTTCTCAATAAGTTACAAACTAGAAAATACTAAAGAGTCTTACTATGTAAGACTCTTTTTTTTACAACATTTTCTCTAACCTAAACGAATAAGGCAATACTTCTCCATCTCTATCTATTAATAATTTAATCCGTTTATTTTCTTTGGCTGAGAACATATGTGTTATTTCCTGTAGTTTATAACTATATGCGGGTTTTCCGTTAATTTGCAGAATAACATCTCCTAATAAAAGACCCGCTCTATAAGCCGGTGAATCCTTTCTAATGACAGCAATTTGATATGATTGTTTAAATGCATATACGTAATCATATACTATTTCTACAGCAGTAGATGTTCCATTTTTATTAGAACCTCCATATAATGAGCTTTGTTTTTCACGAACTAACATCTCTCCACTATAAGATAATTCAATTCCACTCATATTATATAAAAAAGGATTATTAAAATGTGTAGATTTTTTTTTGAAAGTAATCTTCTTTGCAGGATAATCGAGAACAACTCTAAATCTTTTCAACAGTTCAGAACCCAAGGTACCATTACGCTCTTTATGTTTATAGACTGATTTAATAGCAATTGAATCAGGATAGGAGACATTAGCATTAGTAAAAAAGTAATCTCCAATTATGATTTTCTCAATTCTGCTACGCTTACCATATATATTTCCACTTAATCCCTTTCCTAAATAATCTCTAAAATACTTTTCAGGACCCTTAATTTTTTCGCTTGATTTATCAAACAACCAAAGCGCATCACTTGCTCCAGAATCGATCAATAATTTAACTTCAGTTTTTACATTATCCTTTGATTGTACTATGAGGTTTATATACGGTTTATTCTTATAAAAATCTAAGTCGAAAATCTGACATTTTTTACACCGTTTATAGATATAATTATTTGGATTATATAGTTTTAATCTTTTAGTAGTATAATTAATATCAACAATAAAATCACGAAACAGATCACCTCCGATAATACCATTAATATTTACACCTAAGCTGGAAGATAGATCAAATTCTTTTCCCGGAATAAGGTATATCATATGGTATCCATTAGCAATTTTTCCAATTCTAAATTGATTATTAGTTGATTTAATAGCATCTATATAATCTCCTTCTCCTAAACCTCTCAGTCGGATTTTTTGGGTATTTTTTAATTTTAAAGAGTCTTCAACACTTAAGTTAAACATAATGGTATTATTAACTCCGGTATCTAATAAAAAATTCAATTCACTGCTATTTACTTTTACAGGAATAATTATTAAATTATTGATTAATTTAAATGACATTGCATAACTTTCTTGACCTCCTATAATTTTAAATGTATCTTGCGAATAACAATTTACAGAGATAAAAAAAGTACACAATACAATAAATAAACTTCTCAACATATAAACTAGGTATATGTTCTAAATTTAAGAAAAATTAAATTGGCATATCCTTTTTTAGCAAAACTTTAACTATGATAATACTTTAAAAATTACACCTATACAGAGTCGTTATTCCGAATTTATTTTTGCAATTTTGTATTAAATTAAAATAAATGCCAACGATATCAAATAAAGGATTAAAAATGCCGGAATCGCCTATTCGGAAATTGGTTCCTTATGCAGAAGATGCCAAAAAAAGAGGTATAAAAGTATTTCATTTAAATATCGGGCAGCCAGACATAAAAACGCCTCAAATAGCTCTTGATGCTGTTAAAAACAATAGCTTGGAAGTAGTAGCCTATGCACGTTCTGAAGGTTCAGAAGAATATCGAACTAAATTAACTGCTTATTATGCCAATAATGATATTGTGGTCAATGCTAGTGATATTGTGGTCACTACTGGTGGTAGTGAAGCCTTACTTTTTACTTTTGGTAGTATTATGGATGCCGATGATGAAGTAATTATACCTGAACCATTTTATGCCAATTATAATGGGTTTTCAACTGCATCAGGCGTTAAAGTCATTCCTGTTATCTCTAAAATTGAAGATAATTTCGCCTTACCTCCTATTGAAGAATTTGAAAAACTAATCACACCCAAAACAAAAGCGATACTTATTTGTAATCCGGGTAATCCGACGGGGTATTTATATTCAAAAGAAGAAATACAGAAATTAGCGGCAATAGTAAAAAAACACGATTTATTCTTAATTGCAGATGAAGTTTATCGAGAATTTACCTATGACGGAATAGAACATTATTCTATAATGCAAGAAAATGGGTTAGAACAACACGCTATTATGATTGATTCTGTTTCAAAACGTTATAGTATGTGCGGTGCAAGAATTGGCTGTATAGTTTCTAGAAATACAGATCTCATAGCCACTGCTTTAAAATTTGCACAAGCACGATTAAGTCCGCCAACATATGCCCTCATTGCAAGTGAAGCTGCTCTTGACACTCCACAAAATTATTTTGATGATGTTATAGATGAATATGTTGATAGACGAAATACTTTAATTTCTGAGCTTGAAAAAATTGAAGGTATAAAAGTTGCAAAACCTAAAGGTGCATTTTATTGTATTGCTGAACTTCCGATAGAGAATGCAGACCATTTTGCCCAATGGTTGTTAGAAAATTTTAGTTTGAATAATGCAACTATCATGGTTGCACCTGCTGCTGGTTTTTATGCAACCAATGGTCTGGGATTGAATCAGGTCAGAATAGCCTATGTATTGAAGAAAGAAGACTTGATACGATCGGTTATAATTTTAAAAACAGCATTAAACGAATATAAACAACTAAATTAATGTCAGGTCGAGTGTAGTTGGTACCTTTCGACTCCACTCAAAGTGACAAAATACATATTGAATATACAACGAAACATATCTTTAAAAACATATAACACCTTTGGCATTTCGGTAAATGCCCAACGTTATATTGAAATTACTTCTTTAAACGATCTAAAAGAACTGCTTATTACTGAAAAAGATTTTTTTATCCTTAGCGGAGGAAGTAATTTATTGCTCACAAAAGATATAGAAAAGTTGGTTGTTCATCTCAACATTAAGGGAATAGAAGTTCTTCATTCAGATGAGAATGACATCTTTGTAAAAGTACAAGCAGGAGAAAATTGGCATGACTTTGTTTTATGGTGCATTGATCACAATTATGGAGGTATAGAAAATTTATCTTTAATTCCTGGTAATGTGGGTACTACACCTATTCAAAATATTGGCGCTTATGGTGTTGAAGTTAAAGATACTATTTATGAGGTGGAAGGATTAGAAATTAAAAGCAATACCTCTAAAGTTTTTACTAATAAAGACTGTGGTTTTGGTTATCGAAACTCAATTTTTAAAAATGAATTAAAAGGAAAATATATTATTACAAGTGTTACTTTTAAACTTACAAAAAGTCAGCATAAACTCAACAGTTCTTACGGCGCTATTCAATCAGAATTAGAAAATAATAATGTTAAAAATCCTTCTATAGAGGATATTTCTAATGCAGTAATTGCTATTCGTCAAAGTAAATTACCAGACCCTAAAGAAATAGGTAATAGTGGTAGTTTTTTTAAAAATCCTATAATTTCAACTACTGATTTTAAAAAATTACAAAAAAAGCATCTTGATGTACCTCACTATATCGTTTCTAAAAACGAAGTGAAAGTACCGGCAGGTTGGTTAGTTGAACAATGCGGATTTAAAGGGAAACGTTTTGGTGATGCAGGTGTACATAAAAATCAAGCCTTAGTATTGGTTAATTATGGTAATGCTACCGGTAAAGAAGTTTGGGAGTTGGCTCAAAAAATTCAAAAAACAGTTTTAGAAAGATTTGGTATTGCTTTAGAGACTGAAGTGAATATTATATAAAAAAGAATCCGCCTTTTGCGGATTTTTAACTTATTTTTTTAAATAAAATCACTCTTTACCTAACACATA
>Ga0209633_10005601_pt1 | contig 10981 bp, 10 predicted proteins | sample Cruoilmetagenom1_FD_187290 | JGI IMG/M metagenome (GOLD analysis project Ga0209633, IMG submission 187290) | Oil polluted marine microbial communities from Coal Oil Point, Santa Barbara, California, USA - Sample 1 (SPAdes) (version 2) | ecosystem: Environmental > Aquatic > Marine > Oil seeps ... | reverse complement strand
ATAATCATCAATGGTCCAATGTTTACTAGAGTATTAAAAAAATTATTATGTATAGGGCTATTCCTTGTTAGCACCTCAGGCTGGGCCGATTCATCGCAAGCCTATGCTGATGCTGTATTAGATGCGTTGCATAAGAAGGGACTGCTCACTGAGCATGATGTTGCAGAGATTAAACAGAAAGCTACACAAGCTGAAAATAAGCTCAAAGAGATTGAGCCTCAAACAGATTTGTTAACGACAGCCGAACAAACAATAGATACTGTAAAACAACAGGTTAATAGAGCGAGCCAGGAGATTAAATTATGGGGGAAGCTACAACCTCGGTACACATGGGTCCCGTCTAAAAATGGGCTGGAAGGGACTAATAGCTTTACGCTAAGGCGCGCGCGGTTGGGTCTTGATGGTTTTTTAACGAATAAGATAGCTTTTCGTTTTCAATACGAAGGAGCAAACGAAGTGCCTGGCTTATCGAATGCACAAAAACTACTCGATGCGTGGGTGAGTTTTAAACATTTCGATGAAAGTGTGGGTAGTGTGACATTTGGTCAGCAATTTGTGCCGGGTTATACGAGGCGGCCACATACGACGGCGAGTGTTGAACGTAAATTTACTGAATACCTATCACCGGGTGATACAGGTCGAGTCCGTGGTGTTTCAATCAGGAAAGGCAACTTAGGTTTGCCAGAAACAAGCTCTAAAGGCTATTTTGGCAATCGTTTACACTATGCTGTTGGTTTGTTTAATGGCCCAGATCTATCGTTGAACAATGATAATAATGACTTGATGTTTTCAACAGCCGTTTCAATTCGGCCTACTGGGGTGTCACCCAGTGATGATGAATACCAATTCAAAGACAGACCCTTTGCTTACAGCATAGGCGCATCTTATAGCACCTCAAAGGATTCACGTACACTGGATACAAAATTTCAGCCAGCCGGGACGCGCTTAGATAATGAATGGTTAGGCGTTTTTGCTGATGTACAAGCACACCACTGGTGGGGCTGGGCCTCATGGGCACAATTCGATTCGGTAGCTAAAGAGGGAGGGCTGGTGAATGCACAAGGGCTCTCAACAAGTAACTTAAGTTCTACTGCACTGACTTTAGGGTTGAGTCGTGCTTACCTGTTAAGTTCAGACGATATGGGCTGGGCGTGGGCATTGCAATATCAATATATTGATAATGAACACCCTTCAAGAACAGGGTTCTTTAGACCATTAACCGGTAAATCGGTTGATGAGTTGGCGCGTGGAATGAATCAAGGGAGTGTTTATCAAACGATGCTTACTTGGCAGTTTGATAAAGACATAAGGCTTATTAACGAACTTTCTTATTATGAAGCTAGTGATGGAGGGTTTAGTTATCCTGCGTTTATTAGCCAATTACAGGTGGCTTTTTAAAGAGCAAGGATACAATAAAAGAGGCGGGTATTTTGTCATATCTTAATTCTAAATGAGGCTAATCTATCTAAGGGTATGGCACGCTCGTTAATTGTTTTAACATTAGTGCATAAAGCCGTGCTCTGCGATAAATTTGTTCGGCGTTAGTGGTTTGTGAGGTGTATATTTTGCTATGGGGGCTTTAGTTGTGTCAATTCTCTAAACTGACGGTGCACGGTATTGGTCTTATATACTTAATGGCCAAGCATCACTTGATGCTAAAAGTAGAAAGTAAACAGAGAAACCATATTTTTGGCGGTCAACTGGAAGCATTGGCTAGGGATTCATTGATAAATTAAGCCTATGCTTGCAACATACATCCAGATACTTATACCTGTCACAATAAAAGCCCGGTACTGAATTGGAATGCAAAACATTGAGTGTATGGTTTTAATCTCAATCTACCCATGACTCTCTGGATCAATTAGTATTTGACCAAGTGTCTTCCAGTTAGAGGGGTTGAGGCGAGTAAAAGAATGAGGTCTCTAGAAGGTTGCGTAGACGTTCTTAATACTCTTGTTCTATCAGTTAGCTGCGGTTCCAGACTGTTAATTATTAGTGAATACTTCTAACAATTGTTCCTTGCGAAATGTGATAGTGAATGGTTTTTTGTGGGGTATAAAAAAAGCCTAGATGATGATCTAGGCTTTTTGAAACGTTGGTTGTTTAGTTAAGCGCTTTTCTTCCTTCTCGAAAAACCAACTCCTGCTAATCCTAGGCCAAGTAAAAGAATGCTGGCAGGCTCGGGTACCTGAGGAGTATTGCCACCATTAAAATCAAGCTGAAACGTAGTGTTGTTATTGAAAGATAACCCGTTCCAATTGAACATCAAAGAATCGCTACTATGGGTAAATCTTGAATCATCCCAACCTACAAAATTAGTTGATACAGAAAAATCTGACAACAAGGAATCTATATCACTTATCACTAAACCGTTAAATGCACCAGTATTCCATGAGGTTGTTGAGCTGAAGTCAACAAAAACAGAGGTGTCATCTATATCAACAGAATAATGGGGGCTCACATTAGCTAAATCTCCTGACCCATTTTCCACTAACACATCCATCGGGGAATAGATTTCCGAACCAAGAGATGACCAATTATGGGCAACATGTACGGTATCACCGATCAGTCCAGCATTTACCGTTCCAGCAAACAAGCAAACAAACAAACAAGAAATTTTTTTCATTTTGATCTCCATTAAATAATCTTCATTTTGAATTTATATAAAGGCAAATATCAGGCCAAAAATTTATCTCGTTGTTTTTATTAAGGAAATTTTTTTAATGAATAAGTGCTAACAAAAATCGTAAAAATTTCTGACACTTTTTTTGTGCGCTGTAAAAAATATTTACAGTTAAATGTAAGGGTCAATTTTATGTTTAACACTGCAATAAAAGGTTGCGCAGCAACCAGTCCACATTTTTGTAGGTTATTTTTTAGCGGACACCCTTAGTTGCTTTACCCGCCTCTGTGGTATTCATTGTACTCATAGAGCTATCTACATTTGTATTTTCTAATCTTGGGTATAGACAGCATTAGCTTTGATTTTAAGCGTCCCTCTTTCGGGGTTCAGCTTTAGTTTGGATAATGAGGCTTTTATTCGAGGTAACGTCCCCAGAAAATCAGTTTTCTTAAGGTCAAACGGTCTCACGTAAAAAACGTACACTTGGGTTTATCTGGTGCTTTATTCACACATTCAATTCTTTATGTACCTAGAACTACTTGTTTAGCGATACACCAAAGAAATCAATCAAGTCTGCCGCAATTTTTTTGCAAACGTGCGTACTTCATCAACACTTCCAGTTACAGCGGTGATGATCATTTTGTCTTTGTTGATTGTTTCAATATAGCTTCTGCTTTGGCCCCAAGATACACATAAATACCAAGTCCTACTAGCAACCCAATCGCTGTTCCCATCATCGCAACTGCATCACCTAGGTGTTCCTCTGAACCCAGAACGGATTTAAACATCAATAACAATGATTCAATTGAAACAGCAATGAGGATCGCTGCAATAAACCGAGTTATCGTGCGTCGCGTTGAACTGTGGCGTAATATATCCTTTTTCATCAAAACTTCTTCTTCGAGAATTGTTTTACCAAGATCAAATACAGCAAGAGCAAGCGTCAAAAAGATAATAATACTGAATGGCTTGAGATGGAGGTCAACATTTTCACCTTGTAAAAGTGAAATGATTTCCAAGCCTGCAGAATACATTAGAATACCCACCACGAAAAACAAGCCAATGACAATAGACGAATAGACGGTAACGAAAAAAGGGTGAAACTTTTTTCGTTTCCCATCTCCCATAAGAAATTCAATCGCATCGGCCAAATCTATGTCGACAACTAGAATAGCCTTAACCGAACCATCCTCGGCAAGGCAACGGATCGCAGATGAAATGCAAAGATTATGACTTGATGTCGAGAGATAGGGTTCGGTCACAACAACATTGTCTTCTTCTAGAGCTTTTTTATAATAAGGCCGGCGACTTCTGTCAACGCCTAGTCCAGAGTGTGTGTGTTTTTCGTTATGGTGCCTATAGGTTACATTGTTAGTCGTTTGCACACCGTTGGCATCCAGAGTATAAACAAGGTCAACAAAAGGGTAATGAGATTGCAACCACTTCATAGAGTCTTTCAGGTTTTCTTCACTCTTAATGCTTTTATGATCAAAAATACCTGTAACAATTGAAGCCATTAACTCATGGATGGCATCCTTGTATTCATGGTGGCGTTCAATAGCATTTAAATAATTCATAACACATACTCCATATATGGATAGCAATGCAAATATATAAGTAACTTGTTAGTTGCTCTTATAAAGGGCATCTGATCTGTGAGCTACTTTAACTACATTTACAATAAGTTGATTCTCTCTTATCTCATATATTATGCGATATAAAACTTGTGCGTATAAAAGAAAGCTCATTTAACCAGCTGATTTCAATGGGCTGTAACTCGCTTTTACCATAAACAATGCGTACATCAATCTTTAGCCTATTTTTATCTTCAAGGAGTTCTTTAATTCGATCATTTAGTTTTAGAAATGGGCTTATAAGAATAAGTCTATCTGATGCTGATTTTATCAGCTCTTCCAAGTAGTAATTTGTTGCACTTGTGTTTAAAAATTTTGCCATATTTATTGAGTCCTTTTTTAAATATACTACGACCTTACTTTAGAGAGCTAACGCTTAGCTCACTGGAAAAATGCGAGCGTAGCGAGTATTTTGTCCGGTGGAGCTACTTGTATGGATAATTCCTTAAACAATTCATATTCCTTTTAACCGATATTGGGTAAAGTGAGGCCCAAGCTTTGGCAGCAACCAAAGCCTTTTATACGGTAGTTCGATTGAGCGCAGGCTCCTCTATTGAGAGACCGATAACAAGAACGAACACCGTATGAATCTCCAAGCAATAAACTCGGATAGTCAACTGGGCCTCGAGCCCGAATAGCAAGGCAGAGTCAGCTTATTATGAATATAAAAAATAGTCAAAATGAAATGAATGTCGGTGTTGATACCGGCAAAGCACAACTGGATATTTACATACGCTCCTTAGGGACCTATTTCACCGTTACCAATGATGAAGCAAGGATAAAGCAAGCCCTTACTGAGATCAAACAACACAACATCACACGTGTGGTTATTGAAGCAACCGGGCGGTTGGAACAACCTTTTATATTGGCGTGTGCAAAAGCCAAACTACCTTTCGTTATAGCCAACCCCGTCAATATCAAACGGTTTGCAGGCGCCATTGGGCAACGGGCTAAGACAGACAAGCTAGATGCTAAACTAATCGCATACTATGGCGGAAGCCATAAAGCCTGCATTATCAGCGCTTAAGCCTGAACAGATGCGATTGATGAGTGACTTATTATCTCGTCGACGCCAACTGATGGAGATGCAAACAATGGAAAAAAATCGCTCCCAGATTATGCCTAAATCAATTTCATCATCCATAAAACCCATGCTAGCCGTTATAAAAAACCAACTTGATAAGGTCGATAAAAAGCTCTTTAAATTAATTGAAAGCAATGATGAATATAAGGCTAAAAACGACATCATTCAACGTGTCCCGGGTGTTGGTAACGTGGTTGCTTTTAACCTCCTCAGTGAGATGCCAGAACTGGGTTATATCAACAATAAAGAAGCCGCTTCCTTAGTCGGTGTTGCGCCGTTTAACCGAGAAAGTGGGTCCTATAAAGGCAAACGCATGATACGCGGTGGACGCGCCCAAATTAGAACAGCCATGTACATGGCCATGATGTCAGCAATTCAGTGCAACCCAAAGTTTAAAGCACTTTATCAACGCTTAGTGGCAAGTGGAAAACCTAAAAAAGTTGCATTAATTGCGTGTATTCGAAAGCTAGTTATTATTTTAAATTCGATGATACGTGATGGTGTTATGTGGGACCCTAAAATGATTTAAATAGTAAGGTTGACACCATAGTCACTTGTTAGGCATGACTCCACCTCTTGATTATTTTTTGGGGATCAGAAGCATCAAAAAATCACTTACCTTAGCTATAAACAGAATATGTGTTTTTACCCGAATTTTTTGCTTTATACAAAGCTTTATCTGCATTTTGTATTAATAGGTCCAAATTACTTTCATCTCCGTATTTATGCTGATTAATTCCAACACTAACGCCAATAGAGAGTTCATCTTTTCCAAACGGGACAGGTGAACCGGTAGCTGATATAAGCCTCTCGACAGTTTTAATTACACCAGAAATATCCTTAGTCCCATACATAATAACGAGAAATTCATCACCTCCTTGTCTTGCAACAAGATCAGTTTCTCTAAAAGTTAATAGCATTTGTTTAGCAACTGATATCAAAATTAAATCTCCTGCGGCATGGCCATATTCATCATTAATCGGCTTGAAATTGTCGAGATCTATCGCCAATAGAGTAAGGTCTTTTTCTTCTCGTTTTGCTAAAGAGACCATTTCATTGAATCTAGTTTTAAACTGATTCCGATTAGCTAACCCGGTCAGTGGATCTGCTAATGCAAGATCGCGGATCTCTTCTTCGGCTTCTCTACGCTTGATTTCATTTTTCTTGAAAACCTGTAAAGAAGCTTCCATATCACCGAACTCAGTCTTATCTACCTTATTATAGAAATCTGAGTAGGCATCTAAATTACCAAGAGCCATCTCATGCATGATTTCTGAAATCCTCTTAATAGGCGTGATGATTTTCTTTCTGAAAACAAAATATATAAAAATAGCTAACGATATACTAGAACAAATTACGGCAATGCTATTAATGCGCTCCCGATAGCTAAGATCCTTTAACATTAAGCTTAACTGTAACGATTTCTCTTCAAGATCTTGGATAGTGTCTTGATTAAGGGTATGCAGCCCTCTCAGCGCATAAGAATCATCAATCTTAACCTTGCCATCAATCTCTTCAGGCGTGAGATTATTTTCAATACCCTGGTCTATTAGTTCAATATTTGATCTATATTGTTCTAGCATTTGAGCAATATCTTCAAGTGCTGTTCTTTCCCCAGTTGAAGGACCGAGCTGTAGATACTTTTTGATGATCACTTCAATACTTGCAATGGACTCCAAAGCCTTTTTTCTATGCTTTTTGTCCTTCCTCAAAATGTAGTTTTTAAAGGAATGAATCATGCCGCCATAACCAAGAGCAGATCTAATGGCTATAGAAAGAACAGGCTTATTGCTTTCATCTTCAAAATAGGGGTGTTCATCTATAATTTCATTTGAAAGAACTCTCAATCCGCGTAAAGCCATTTCATCTTTAACCTTAACAAGGGAATCGATTTCAGAGCTAGAGCTATTATTTCTCATTTCTTCGCGAACTAGATCTAAACTATTTTGATAATTAACAAGCATTATCTCAATATCATTAAGCGCCAATCTCTCAGCTGGGGAAGAGCTTAATGCCAAGTATTGTTCTACAACTTCTTGCACGGCACCCATAGAGCGCTCTAATTTTACATAGGTAGCTATGTCTTTTCGTAAAATTAGATTCTTGAAGTTATGAATCATTCCTCCATAACCTAAAGTGGCATAAAGAGAATTATGAAGTCGAGCTTTTTCGTTATTTTGAGCTCTAAATAGAGACCATGATGTTTCCATTTTGGTGAACTGCGTATACAAATAGATACTAGAGTACCCAGATACCAAAGAAAAAATTAGAAGCAAACTAAATATAATAAGAGATAGCTTCCAAAGAGATAAATTATTCATAATTTTTCATTCCAGTGAAAAGTTTAAACACCTTTGTAGTATATTGTAGTCATGATTTTGAGGGTTTTATCAAACAAAAAGCCAAGGACAGTAACTACGCTTTCGCTGGCAGGGTTTTAATTAGATGCAATCATTCTAGTGGGTATGCTACGAAATGGGTCGATTATGCTTGGATGGGTTGGGTAAAAGCTATAGAGCTGTACGCCTAAATCACCGGCAAATTAAAGCTTTGCGACGATAGGAGCCAAGATTTAATTTGTCCGAGTGAATTTTTTTGTTAGGCATAAAAAAGCCCCGTGAAATACCGAGGCTTTGATAAAGCATATGTTGTGTTTGATTATGCAGTCTTCTTTTTTCTTGAAAAACCGATTCCTGCAACACCGAGTGCAAGTAGAGCAAGAGTGGCTGGCTCTGGAACAGCTGTCGTGGTTGCACTCAGGGATACATTGTCGAAACCGATGTCGAAAGAACCCTGGTTATCGGCTTGGGCAAATCGTACCTGAAGATTCTGCCCTTGAAACGGAGAGACGGCACTGAAAATGTTTTGAGAAAAGGAGGTCCAAGGTTGTGGGTCAAGAGAACCTGGTGCGGTTTGGATTGCGCTGAAAATGATGTCAGTGGGATTTACGGTATCGAAGAGAGCGGTTGCATTGAGAATCTCCACTCGAAATTGCTGGTTAGAAACCCCAGTATGAGATAGTGTGTCGGGGTTTGGGTTGAGAAAACCAGCGCTAGCAAAATTCTCATACGCATAATCGAAGCTAAAGGTAAGCGCAGTGAGTGCTGTTGGAACCACAAAACTTTGCCAGAAGATATTCTGACTAGGGCCTCTTTGATTTCCAGCAAAAGCATAGGAGTCGTTTGTTGGGGAAGAACCCAGATTTGGATCACCAGGGTTTGCAGCAACAAAGAGACTGGAGCCCCCAGCTTGAGATGTGTTCCAGCCAGTGAAATCTCCTGTCTCAAAGTCACCGTTTGTGATCAATGAGGCGTTCGCAGTTCCGACAAACAAACAAACAAATAAACAAACAAAATTTTTCATCTTTTTTCCTTTTTTCACCTAAGTTAATGACATACTACCCATAAGCAAACACTATGCCAAGATCTCATCTCATTGATTATGCTTGTATTTATTGTATTCATGCAACTGGAAACCTTGAAAGTGTAAAATATACTGACGCCTCGCTATTCTGAATCGGAAAAATTGTATTACAGTTGAAATGCGCCGCTCATTTTGCTGCCTAACGCCTTGCTCAGTGGCAGTTTTAAGTGGCCCGTTTTTGCGATTGCAAAAAAAGTGCCGCTTTAAACTGTCCACTGGAGCTATTTGTTAGGAGATTTCTCATCTGGATAAATTACTCTAAAATAGCCCTTGAGTGGAAAATGTGGTGTATTTATATTGTCCATACTAATAATTTGTAAAGGGGAAATTCGCTGGAGCGTGCCAACTCCGACATGCTCTGAGTCTGATTCGCCAACTGAAAGTAATATAAAACCAAAGCTTCCTACTTGCCCTTTAAAAAAGACTAAATCTCCGGGGCTAGGTTTTTTTACCTTTTCGAAGGCACCCATCAAAGTATCAGAAAGCCTTTTTCCTTTTTCATTTTCAACTTTAAGCCCTACTGTTTCCAGTACATACCGAACAAACCTTGGCGAGTCAAAACCCGCTCTAACGCCTTCTTTCCCCATTGTAAATGGTATGTCCTTCCAAGCGAGGAGAATCGAATTTAAAATGGCATTTTTTCTATCACCTGCCGGTAGATTTGATAGTTGGTTTTTTACCTCATTCCAATCAACTGAGCTATCTAAGATATGTACTTTGTTCTCATCTGTTACTGAAACTAAAAAATTAAGAACTGAATCTTGCGTTTTTCTTAGATTCATTAATTCATTTTTAGACTCTATCAGCTTTATTTTATAATCATTACTTTCACTCTTTAAGTGGTCAACAGACGTCTCAAAACCTTTTAGCTCTTTCTTTTTTTCTATTATATTATTTTCTAAATCTGCCAGCTTTATATATGAGTATGCCAATGAGGTAATAATGATTACTACTCCGTAAATTGTAAGCCACGCACTTCTACGAGAGGATTTTCTAAGTATTTCTAAATTATCCATTTATTCACTCTCCGCTTCATTGGAGGGAATAAGTCGCTTCAATGCTTCATTCCACATAAATAGTAAACGGCCAGCAGAATAAGTTATTAAACCCGACGAACCAAATAACATTGTTAATTCTGCCGCGCCTGCTTGGTCTTTTATCATTAAAGAGAGAGCACTACCCATGAGCATAATTAGAGATATAATAGTTACACCCAAGTAAACCATTCTCTCAAATTTAAAAAGATTGGTAAGTTCTTTTACAACTTCCATTCTTTTTTTTATATCTTCTGGCATGAGTTCTCCATATTGTTTTTTCGCCTAACGCTCCACTCACCGGAATTTTGGGAGCGAAGCGAGTAAAATTTCCGAGTGCAGTGGCTTGTTAAGTGCTCGCTTGTAATTTTGCATAAATAATTTGTTTTTCTGTTTCATTTTTACAGCGATCAAATTGCTCAAATAAGCCAAACCAATATAAGCGCTCGTTCATTGTATGACCACCAATTGGATCAATAGCTTCTTTTTTAAAAGACGCCCACAATTGATAGAGCTTATTATGAATCTCTGTACTCTCTATCCAGGAATTACCAAAGAAGTGCTCTACCATGCCTTCTAGTTTTAGCACATCATCTTCGCTAGATTTCCAATCTTTCAGATGGTGAATCAGCCTTTTGACTGTTTCATCACTATCGTACTTCTCAAGCTCTTTAATATATTCGTCGTAATTCATTTAGACACTTAACGCCAAGGTAATGGGCAACTTTGCTGCGAAGCAGCGCTTAAAGTTGTCCAGCCGCAGGCGACCATTGACCGTTTTGTTATAGGTTTACTCGGCAACATAAACTGCTCTACCACTAACAGTTTGCGATGATGAGCTACTGGTGTATGTCGTACCGTCGCTGCTTGTTCCTACAGAAGTAGATACATTTCCTCCTGTGCCAATAAGTATTACACCGTTAGCTCCTAGTGAAGCGGCCTGCTTTTTAAGTTCTTCGACTGCGTAGTCCATATCGCCTTGCTGGTTCCAGCCGGAACCGCTTGATGCCTTTACTATTGCAATTGTTTCATATTGCTCCGGTGAGTCTGCGTAAATCGTAACTTCGGATGGCAGGATCGGTGCGCGCTTTTGACCAGTTAATATGTATGAGCCCGAGGCGCACGCAGAAAGTAATAAGATGCTTAGCATCGTAGTAATTATATGTTTCATATTTTTACCTAT
>Ga0209633_10005600_pt1 | contig 10981 bp, 8 predicted proteins | sample Cruoilmetagenom1_FD_187290 | JGI IMG/M metagenome (GOLD analysis project Ga0209633, IMG submission 187290) | Oil polluted marine microbial communities from Coal Oil Point, Santa Barbara, California, USA - Sample 1 (SPAdes) (version 2) | ecosystem: Environmental > Aquatic > Marine > Oil seeps ... | reverse complement strand
CGGTGACAACCTGATGCTCCTGACCACTGAAGACTTCACCCGATACTGGGGCGAATCGAGAGTTTTTTACATGGCCTCTGAAAGAGGGGAATTGGATGATGCCAAGGATCGCCGAAGAAGGTGGATTGCCATGATTCTTGTATTTATTATGATTGCCGGAGCCACAGTCGGACAACTCATTCCAGAGCAGGGTAAGGTCCAGTTCGACATGTTCTTTTTTGCGGCTGTCACAGTAGTTTTAATGGCATTGATGAAAATATTTTCAGCAAAAAAATATACCAAACCCATCAATTGGGATGTGCTGATTACCATCGCCTGTGCCATTGGGATAAGTCGGGCCCTTCAGAATTCGGGGGCAGCCGATTTCATAGCACACAACACCATCAACCTCTCCAAAGGTTTTGGTCCCCTTGGCGTCATGGCTGCCATATTCATCATCACCAATGTCTTCACAGAGATCATCACCAATAATGCTGCTGCAGCCATCACCTTTCCCATTGCTTATGCAGCAGCCACCCAGCTGGGAGTAGATCCCAGACCTTTCTTTATTACCATTTGTGTGGCTGCATCGGCCAGTTTCTCGACCCCCATCGGCTACCAGACCAACCTGATCGTGCAGAGCATCGGCAACTACAAGTTCAGCGACTACTGGAAGATCGGTCTGCCGCTGAATATCCTTGCACTGATTATCTCCTTGCTGGTGATTCCACGTTTCTGGCCCTTTTAATTCGTTCCACAACCCTTAAATAATAAGCATGAAAAGTATCATCCTTAGTTTCGGATTTAGCCTGTTGTTCGCTTCCCTATTTGCACAAGACAGGATTACCGGCTTACCATTTGCTACACGCTCCGAAGTAATTGCCCAGCACGGAATGGCCTGTACCAGTCAACCTCTTGCCACACAGGTAGCACTTGATATCCTTAAAGCCGGAGGAAATGCCATTGATGCAGCCATTGCTGCCAATGCCTTGCTTGGATTGGTGGAGCCCACGGGAAATGGTGTAGGTGGAGACTTGTTTGCCATTGTTTGGGATGCAGAAACAAAGCAATTATACGGACTGAATGCCAGCGGCAGGTCTCCTCGCTCCCTTACCATCGATTATTTCAAGGAGAAGGGCTATGAAAAAATTCCGGCTTATGGACCACTTCCTGTATCCGTGCCAGGTTGCGTGGATGGATGGTTCGAGCTCCATAAACGCTTTGGATCCATGAACATGAATCAAATTTTGAACCCGGCCATCACCTATGCCAGGGAAGGATTCCCGCTTACTGAACTTATCGCGTACTACTGGGCCGGTAACGCCAGGTCCCTGAGCAAATATCCTAATGTCTCCGATGTATATATGCCAGGTGGGAAGGCTCCGGGAAAAGGAGAGATTTTCAAAAATCCCTACCTGGCATCTACCCTGGAAGCAATTGCAGAGGGTGGCAGGGATGCATTCTATAAGGGGGAAATTGCGAAAACAATCGCTACATTTATGAAGGAACAGGGAGGTTTCCTTTCCTATGAAGATCTGGCCAGTCATAGCTCTGAATGGGTCGAACCGGTAAGTACCAACTACCGTGGTTATGATGTTTGGGAACTTCCCCCAAACGGACAGGGCATAGCGGCCCTTCAGATTCTAAATATTCTTGAAAGATTTGATATTGCTTCAATGGGCTTTGGAAGTAGTGATTATATCCATCACTTTGTGGAAGCCAAGAAGCTGGCATTTGAGGACAGGGCGAAATACTATGCCGATCCCGCTTTCAATCAACTCCCGGTGGAGGAATTAATCTCCAAGGAATATGCTGCAAAAAGAGCTGCATTGATTAATCCGGGGAGGGCATCACGCAACCTGGACGCCGGGGAAATGGAACATGGTAATACCATCTATATGACGGTAGCTGATAGCCAGGGAAATATGATTTCATTGATTCAGAGCAACTTTCGGGGACTGGGTTCGGGCATGTGTCCTCCCGGATTGGGATTCATTCTTCAGGATCGGGGTGAGCTCTTTACCCTTGAGGAGGGACACTACAATGTTTATGAGCCAGGGAAAAGACCTTTCCACACCATTATTCCAGCCTTCATTACAAAGGATGGCATACCCTACATGAGTTTTGGAGTGATGGGTGGTTCCATGCAACCTCAGGGTCATGCTCAGATTATTATTAACATGGTAGACTTCGGTATGAACCTGCAGGAGGCCGGGGATGCTCCCCGTATACGCCATGATGGTTCCTCACAACCGACCGGGGCAAAGATGACTGACGGGGGTGTAGTAAATCTGGAGTCGGGAATCCCCTATGAAAGCATTCGGGGATTGATGAAACGTGGACACCATATTAAGAGTTCCAATGGGGGTTTTGGTGGATACCAGGCCATTAGGTGGGATAAGCAAAACGGAGCCTATTTCGGAGCATCAGAATCCAGAAAGGATGGTCAGGCAGCTGGCTATTAATGGCATTCCGGGAACTACTTTCCCAGGAACTATTTTTCCTTCAGCTTAAATACCCTTATCCAATCAATTTCCATGGCAGAGGGAAGTCCGCTTTCTGCAGAATCCTTCTTCAGATTGGATGAAAAATTGATATACATTTCTTCCTGAGGAACACCCGAGGTCTGCGTCTTAAAGATCTTGCCATTGATTTTCCAGGTCAACTTATTGGGTGTCCACTCCAGGGTATAAATGAAATACTCATCTGAATATTTTGCTCCCCCTGTTTTTGAAAGGGATTTATTTGGAGTTGATCCACCTCCCCAGAAGTAGTTGGAATAGAATTTCCCATTTTCGAAACGTGCCACATCAATATGGGGCAGCATGGTCTCCGACACCATCCAGAATGCCTGGGCCACCGATCCACCCGCCATTTTTATTTTAGCATTGAAGACCCCATATTTTTGCCTGAAACTCTTGGCAGTGCTGATCAACCCGGAAGTAAAATCAAAAGCTTCGCGAACAAATCCCTGCTCAGACCTCCAGACCAGGCCTTCTTTTTTGCCAGGTTTGGTCACGATCCTGGCCTTATTGTCATAGAATTCAATATTCTCCCCATTGGTAGGAAAGCTCTTGTCATCTTCCATGGCAAAGGACTCATCCATACTCTTCTCGCCCCAGTAATTCTGAGTCATCCACTTGGTACTATTCAGTTTACCCTCATTGAACTTCTCATCAAAGGTCAGATCCCACCTTTCAATCTCTTTGAAAGGATATTTCTTTTTTGTTTTATAATACCATATTACCTTCTCCGACTTCTTAAGTGTTTTATATTCTGTTTCTTTCTGGTATTCTTCGGTGGTCTCATACCGCTCGGCAGGCTTCATGGTCAGGTATTGCTTCTGCTTGATAAATTCTTCCGAATTGATATACTCATCAAGCTTTTCCAATTCTTCCGATTTCTCTTCCCCTTTCGAGCGCTTCATTAGCTGGTTATACCGCACTTCTTTCCTGAATGCTTCAGAGGCCTTGTACTTCTCCTTATGTATCTTTTTCTTCCTCAGGGAAAAATCGCTGGATTTCGTTTCCTTTTCAAGGTCAAGATAATGCTTCAGTTCCTCTGAAACTTCATACTCCTTAAATGCTTTATGATTTGCTCTTAGTTGATCATCCGCTGTTTCTACCTTCTCGGTACCGGGTATCATCCCAAGTAAAAAACTTAAGCTTGCCATATCTATATCAATTCTGAAACAGGTTTATACTCAATATATAGTGATTAAAGATATAAAAAATCATCTCTTGTATGCTCTTCTCCTGCTTTTAAAATAGTACACTCCCTGCACCGAAATAACAAACGCGGAGTATTGTGAGAAAGTATATTTTCCGCTAATATAAAAGTCCCATTTCGGACCCATCCTCAGCTCCAGAGCCATCCCCACATTCCCTCCCAATGCAAAATCAGCTGAGTCTGTGATAGTCTCATTTCCTGTTACAATCAGGGGTTCAAAATCTGAGTTCAGGTAGGTCACATTTCCTCCTGCAAAGGCCACAAGTTTTACACTTTCCTCATGAAACAGGGTATATTGAAAATCCAGATCTCCATGGAACATATAATTGGTCAATATAGAATAGCCCGTTTCAAATTTGTACCGGTTATATGCCGTTACAGAAGGAACTACATAAAATGTACTTGCTTTATTCAATGTGACCCAGGTCTTCACTACAAGGCCCGGGTTGCCAGTCTCTCCATAATTGAAGTCAACAGGAGTAGAAAATGCAAATCCAGCCCCAACCCTGCTGATCTGGGCGGAGCCATCCAAACAGGTCGCCAAAAACAGGGCAAATATCAACAATGAATTCCTAATGGGATGGGAAATTCTCACTTGATTCTGGTTTAGATTTTGATTCTACGAAAAATGAGGGGTTTCGGTTTCAAAAAATCCCATAAATTCAATCAATAACACCGGGGGTCAACTTTCTAATCAAATAGAGTTGATCACGTTAAAAAAGTACTAAATTTGTGCTTCTAAAATATTTCTTTTATTCCACAAAACAGCTTTATTCGAATGGCAAAGATAATTGGAGAAATCATAACGGTAATCGGGCCTGTAGTCGATGTTAATTTTGAAGAGACCGGTGATAAACTTCCCAGCATTTACGAGGCACTAGAGGTTGAACGAGAAGATGGCCAGAAATTAATTGTTGAAGTCCAGCAGCACATTGGTGAACATACTGTCAGGACCATTGCGATGGACTCGACCGATGGCCTTCAACGTGGCTTGAAAGTGGTGGCAACAGGCGAAGGTATCAAGATGCCCAAAGGAGACACCGTTAAAGGACGTTTGCTGAATGTCGTTGGAGAAGCGATTGATGGTATTGGAGAAGTGGATTCCAGCCAGGGTTACCAGGTTCATAACCATCCCCCAAAATATGACGAGCTCTCAACCGAAACCGAAGTGCTTTTTACGGGGATTAAGGTGATTGACCTCCTGGAGCCCTACTCAAAGGGTGGGAAAATCGGACTCTTTGGTGGTGCCGGTGTTGGTAAGACAGTTATAATCATGGAACTGATCAATAACATTGTCAAGAAATATGAAGGAACCTCCGTTTTTGCAGGAGTAGGTGAAAGAACCAGGGAAGGAAATGACCTGCTTCGTGAAATGATCGAATCAGGTGTAATCAAATACGGTAAAGAATTCGAGAAGAGCATGGAGGAAGGGTCATGGGACCTGGATCTTATTGATCATGAGGAACTGGAGAAATCTCAGGCTACACTGGTTTTTGGACAGATGAACGAACCTCCCGGAGCACGTGCAACAGTTGCTCTGTCCGGACTGACAGTAGCCGAATCTTTCCGTGATGGAGATGAAGAAACCGGCGGAAAAGATATCCTCTTCCTGGTAGATAATATATTCCGTTTTACCCAGGCTGGTTCAGAGGTATCTGCCCTCCTGGGACGTATGCCATCTGCCGTGGGATACCAGCCCACACTGGCCACTGAGATGGGTTTTATGCAGGAACGAATCACCTCAACCAAGCGGGGTTCCATTACTTCCATCCAGGCCATCTACGTGCCTGCTGATGACCTGACCGACCCGGCTCCTGCCACCACCTTTGCCCACCTGGATGCTCAGACTGTATTAAGTCGGAAGATTGCATCACTGGGTATCTATCCGGCTGTTGATCCACTGGATTCAACTTCCAGAATTCTGAAGGCTGAAATTGTGGGTGATGAACATTACAACACGGCACAACGAATCAAAGAATTGCTGCAGCGTTACAACGAATTGCAGGATATTATTGCCATCCTGGGTATGGATGAGCTCTCTGAAGAGGATAAACAAGTGGTACACAGAGCAAGGCGGGTTTCCAGATTCCTTTCACAGCCTTTCCATGTGGCAGAACAGTTCACCGGTATTCCAGGCGTATTTGTGAATATTGAAGATTCCATCAAGGGATTCAATATGATCATGAATGGAGAAGTGGACGAATACCCTGAAGCTGCTTTCAACCTGGTAGGAACCATTGAAGAGGCCATTGAGAAAGGGAAGAAAATGCTGGCCGAAACTAAAGCTTAATGCGGTATGTTGCTTGAGATTATTGCACCGGACAAGAAATTATATTCGGGAGAGGTGGACCTGATCCAGGTACCCGGCTCCAAGGGCTCTTTTGAGATCCTCAGGAACCACGCTCCCATTATCTCTACCCTTGATCAAGGCAGAATTAAAATTGTAGATGTCAAGGGACTTACCACATTTTTTGAAGTGGATGGTGGCGTTATTGAAGCAAAACATAATAAAATCATAGTTCTTGCAGAAACAGCAAAAACATAGTGGTCTGAGAAGTAAAGCTATATGGCTGGTCTCTAAGGCATGCATTTTATTTTTGACTTTTCTTCTCAGCTCTTTCAGTACTATTCGTGTCAAGACAATTACATTTACAGCTGTCGATGGTCTTGAGATCACCGCAGACGAATATATCATTGATCCCTTCAAACCCTACGTATTGCTCTTTCACGAACAGGGCTCCAGCAGAGGTGAATTCAGTACCATTGCACAAAGGCTTAATAAACTGGAATATAACTGTCTTGCCGTTGACCTTCGAAATGGTGGAAAGTATAATTATGTCTCCAATGAAACAGCCAAGCAAGCCCGCGAGAAGCATCTGGAGGCCGGCGTAAACGAAATTGAACAGGATATGCTGGCAGCCATCCAGTATGTGGATGAGAAATCAAACCTTCCCATGGTGCTGTTTGGAAGTGGTGCCAACGGCTCGCTCAGCCTTAAGATTGCACTTTCAAACAGCTTTGTCAGGGCTGTTGTTGCAGTGAGCCCGGGGGAATACTTTATGCCTGGAATCAAGATTCAGGACACCATCTCCCCACTGGAAAAGCCAGTTTTTATCACCTCCAGCAAAGCCGAGTTCCCCTATGTATCAGAACTCGCTTCAGGAATAAACCCAGACTATGTTTCTCTTTTTGAACCCAAACAGGGTGATGGGGAGCGCGGTACAGGATCTTTTTCCACGGATTATGAATATAACAACGAGTATTGGATTGCCCTGATGCTTTTCTTCAAGGACCTTATGTAAATGGTTAAATTCCTGGTTGTCCGCTTTAGCTCCATAGGGGACATTGTACTCACTACCCCGGTGCTTCGTCATCTGAAACAGCAGGTGGAAAATGCTGAAATTCATTATCTCACCAAATCGACCTATGCTTCCCTGCTTGAGGCGAATCCATATGTTGACAGGATTCATGCCTTTGATGGTGATATAAAAAAATGCATTACTACACTCAGGGAAGAAGGAATTGACTATGTCATCGATCTTCATAATAATATCCGTTCGGCCCGTATCAAATACGGATTGAAGCGCATCGCTTTCTCACTGGATAAACTGAACCGGCTTAAGTGGCTCTATGTAAGCTTCAAAATTGATCGGATGCCCAACAGGCATATAGTGGATCGGAATCTTGATACGATCCGTTCATTTATTGAAAAACAGGATGATGGAGGTCTCGATTATTTCATCCCTGAAAAAAGTGAGATAGACATCCAATCCCTGCCCGAAGCCTTCAGAAAGGGCTACGTGGGACTCTCTATCGGAGCACAGCATGAGACCAAAAAACTAAATGAGGAATCCCTGGCAGAACTGGGTCGAAAACTGGATTACCCTATGGTAATCCTGGGTGGACCGGAGGACAGGGATCGTGGCGAAGGCCTTGTCTCCTCCCTTCCGGGGAAGGATATCCTCAATGGCTGTGGTGCCTACAGCATTCATCAATCTGCATCGCTGGTCCGACAGGCAAAAGTACTCATCACTCATGATACAGGATTAATGCATATCGGGGCAGCCTTTCAAAAAAAGATCATTTCCGTCTGGGGCAATACGGTACCCCGCTTTGGTATGTTTCCCTTCAGGGCCGATCCTTCCTCCCTTCAGTTTGAAGTAGCTGGACTCTCTTGCCGGCCCTGCTCAAAAATCGGATATCAAAAGTGCCCCAAAGGCCATTTCAAATGCATGCAGGAACAGGATCTGGATGGAATAGCCTCTGCATGCAGGCAGCTCTGGGAATCTCCCTGATTCTGAGCTATTGGGCTACAAAAGAGTAGGTAATTACAGCTCTGTGTTTAGCCGGTGCACTCAATTCTATCCTGAATTGTGAAGACTGTGCCGCTGAGAGCGCCGCATCGGCAAAACAAACCCTGTCATCACCAATAATGGGTTCCAGCACCCGTGCCTCTCTCACATGACCATCGGGGGCAACTGCCACCTCAACTTTTACAACTCCAGATCCCTGGCAGCGGTAAACGGGGACAGTGAGCTCAACTTTTCCCCTATGCAGTGGATTCTCCAGGAATTCAAAGGTGATAGTGGTAGGACCTGCATAAACAGTACTCTCCTCTTCCTCGTTCGGGGAGGGTGGAACGTAATCGGCAGAAGCAAGAATCGCTTGCAATTCCTCCAACTTGTCCCGATCGGCCTGATCCCTGGCCTCTTCAATCTGGTCCAGAAGATCTTTTACATAATCATTTGTTGAAATATCTTCATTGAGCTTTTCCTCTGCGTTCAGGTTTACAGCCCTGTTACTTGAGAGCTCCCGTTGCCGCATAATTTCCTCAAGCCACTCGGCCGGAATATCCACTTCCTCCTCCGCAAGCAGTTGTTCAATGGTCTTCTCCTCAAATTCAAGCTCGATCCCCAGCTCGCTGTCATTCTTCAAGCCTTCCACCTTTACAAAAATAAAAATGATCAGGACCACCAGATGAAAGATCAGAGTATAGAGAAGGGCCACCTTATTCTCTTTCAAGAATTTTTTGAACCCCGACCAGCCATATTGAAATATGTCATCCACGCGCTGCAAAATTAAGATGATAATATAACATCTCCATTATCTATGCGATATTTCCTAAGTTTATACGTAGAAAATCTGATCTTATTATGAGAAAACTACTGCTCTTTGCTTTGGGAGACTAATCGATATCGATGGAGAAGATGCCCTCAAAACCAAGGTGGCCGGTTTCGGGTTCATAAGTCATTCTTCCCCCCACCGAGAGCGGAAAAGTGATCCTGAAAATATTCATATCAGCCACCAGATCAATTCCGCAGGTCATATAGCTTCTGTCTTCATAATGAGCATCCGGATCGTAAATAATGACATTGGTCCCCACCAGGTAATCGGTCCATAATGCTCCCCTGATCCGTTTCAGGTAAAGTAGTGATCCAATCTCAAGATCGGGATAGAGCACTGGAAATACATAGTCGGCCGTGTATTTGCTAAATATCTCGCCATAGACAGTTTGTTGCAATCCCCTGGGCATTGACATAAGATTGATAAATGCCGGGCGAGACATATCCAAAGGAAATTGTTGCTGGTAATTTGCAGATAATCGAATGGTCTGATGTTTCAGGAAGCCCGGAAAATAAGTGGTGATTCCTCCTATGAACACCGAGCCAAATACCTGATTATCAAAAGGTGAGGTATAATATCCGCCGTTTGTTGTGAAACCAAAGCGAGGCAGGATTTCTTTCATGCCCTTCCTGAGGTAGGAAGTGGCATATAGCTTGTAATAAAGGTAGTGAGCGCCTTGCTCGTAACTTTGAGAGTTCTCGTTATACTGAATATCCCGACGATAATAATAATCGATTCCCGGTTGAATCAGGGTCAGGAATTTCCCGGTATTTAACCGGAAAGGTATGTAGCTTTGAGCTGTAAAACCAAGGTCCTGGGGCAGGGATATAATTGAATCACCCTCAGCCATAAGCAACACATTTGGCTCCCCTCCATAATCAAAATACAAATTAAAAACCGGGTATCTGCCCTTAAACTTAATCCCGGAGTGGAACATATGATATCCGTCGCTATACTCATAGGCCAGCTGACTCACAGCCGTGCTCAGTTTGTTCTGGGAAATCAAAGAAAACCCAAGACTCACCGGTAGCTGTTCCGGATCGAGTGTTAGCTCCGGATTCAGGTAATCAAAGTACAGCGGTAACCAGGAATGAAAATTAAAAAGGTGCAGAGCCTTGTAGTATCTGCGCGTATCAAATTCAAGGCTGTCCTCATCAAAGGGAAGTTGATCAATCCGGACCTCCTCCGGGGTTTGTTGATAATCGATCTGCTCCGTATGATTGTGAACCGCCTCCAAAGGTTCCCACAAAGCTTCCTCCAAATCAATGGAGCCCGGAACATAGCCATCTGAAGTATAGTCGGAGTAAAACAGTTTCTTTCCATCGGAGCTTAACTGAGGGTGAAAAGCCCCAAAGCGGGAAGAGGTGAGCTGAAAAACCTGGTCAAGACCCGTATGAAAGCAATAGATATTATCAATACCTGAAAAAGTCCCGCTAAAAAAGATAAGTTGTCCATGCACATGCGGATAGGAGATATCATCTCTTCCGGCATCAAACAAAGAGGTCCAGGTAGACGACAGAAGGGAATAGCTATAAAGTGCTTTTCCCGAATCGACCGAAACCAAAACAACGATAGCCGTATCCTGATCCATCCAGCAGGGTTGTTGTAAGAACCTGTTTCCGGGAGAAGGGATAAGCTGATCTCTGGTGCCATCCATATGGAGAATTATCATATTAAACTGCTGCTTCTCTGTCTGCTCCACTGCTACAACCCGCAAACCATCGCCCGATATAGCAGGAGAAAAATACCGGGTCCTTTTACCCAGTTTTTTTACCAGTCCGGTGGACAAATCATAGGTCCTGAGAATGGAGTAATTCCTGTTACTCCAACGCGTATCGGGTACAAATTCATCCCAGACAACTTTGTTTCCCGAATAGCTGACACGTCCTGAATTCAAAAAGCCAGGGCGAAAAAGACGTTTTTCCTCTCCGTTTTGCTCAATCAATACAAGCTCAGGAATCTGATCCATCCCCGTTTTCAAAGTCAGCAGGCTTGATTCAGATACCGTATGGGGAAAGGTATAAGAGGTATAGTGACGCTTTGTTTCCGTATTCCAACTGATCATGGGGGAATATTGACGCAAGGAAGCGGTGCTAAGCCAGTGGTTCCGGTAAGTATTCAGAGCCTCCTTGTAAAATTGTTCCTTGGA
>Ga0209633_10005598_pt1 | contig 10984 bp, 6 predicted proteins | sample Cruoilmetagenom1_FD_187290 | JGI IMG/M metagenome (GOLD analysis project Ga0209633, IMG submission 187290) | Oil polluted marine microbial communities from Coal Oil Point, Santa Barbara, California, USA - Sample 1 (SPAdes) (version 2) | ecosystem: Environmental > Aquatic > Marine > Oil seeps ... | reverse complement strand
TCCTCCGGGTGCTCGTTAAGGAATATTACCCCACCAGATTTAAGCGCGTTAACAGTGAATTTGTAACGCACCTTTACGCTCTCACCTTTAAAGTATGTGTTGTACACCAGCTCATCCGGGCCTTTGATGCCGGGCTCCGTGCCCTCCGCTGCTTGAACCTGCGCGGGCGTCATCCCCCAGCTCGTATTCCTGAAGTCATGTCCTGAGGGGCCGGCTATAATTTCCACAACCTCCTCTGGCTCATTATCAATCACCGTAGTTTCAATTTCATTCTTGTCTTCAGCTCCGTGCGGCTGATCTGTTTGATCAGGCGCTTCTATCCGAGCCGTATGATCCTCAGGCTCGTAAGCCTGCTCTTTCGTACCCTCTTTCAGTACAGGCTGTGTGGAGCTTTCTGCCGCACCGGGGTCAGGCACTATTTCGCTCGAGGTATTATCATATGGAGGTTTACCATTAACTGCTTTCTTTTTGCCTGATTTTAGCGAAGCAAGTGTAAGCGGCAGAACGTCCCTTATCGAGACAAGCTTCCACTCTTGCCCGACTTTACCAAAACCCCATGTCGATCGCTCACCCCCCGGGAACCTTATCTTGACTGTACTCTCATTGCTCCCGACTCTTACAAGCTCCATATTGCAGATAGGGCCGAACTCCCCTGCCCTCACCTGCTTACTATACAGCTGCAGTTTAAAAGAGAGCAGCTCTGGGACGGTGTTTACAATAATGTCTCTCACCTTGAGCGAGCCGTGGGGCTCTTTTGTGGTGCTGTAGATAAAATCTTTACGCATCCTCTCAAGCTCAGACCTCTTTAGCGCCAGCTCTACCGCTTCTTTATCTAAATACGCATTGAACTCTTCAAGCTCGCCGCCGCACGCCCTGGCCCTCATATCCTCGGCAATCTCTATGGGCCCGGGCTCACGGCCCCGGTCAAAATACGATAGAACAACTGCGGCAATCAAAAAGAGCGCGACTATTATGAGAAGACCCCGTTTCATCACTTAACCCATCCTCTTAAATAGCTAAGGTTCAGGCATTCACCAAGACCCAAGCAACGTTGTGGGAGATAGCATCGACCTTCCCTCAGTTCAACGTAAACCATTATAATGGATAAAATGTGAAATTTGGAGAAATTAATTTAGAACAGCTAATAAAGCTCAAGGAAAGCTTTACGACAGGAATTACAATGCAGGTTTTTAGAGCTATTAATTACAAAGCTCAGTCACTTTCTAGTTTTAACAATCTAAGTGCCTGAAATTAATAAGAATCGCTGTATTTCCAGACCGCAAGTCCCTGGCATACTACCGTGTACCAGTTGTCCGGGTACTCGTGCTCAAGTGTCCAGCTCAGATTAACCACAGCGTTTGCGCCTACGCACACAGCCTGATTTTGAATAGTGCTTACACACTGGTTTACGTAGTTATCCTCGTTAAAAACCTGAAGCCAGGCTTCTCTGTAATGACGCTCGCTTTTCCCCGTAACATATTTTATAGAGTCATAGTACTCTATGGCCTGGGGATCATCCCGCTCTTCCATATACAGCAGGTCCGTAAGTGTCTCCGCCCCTGAGATTTGAGCGCCCGTGAGTAGAATAAGAACAGCAACAATAAATTTTTTCATCTTCCGATCCTCCAGCAAATTCTAAAGTTCGACCCGTAAACATCACCCGACTCTAAGTATTATATATCCATTATAGCCATTTGAGAATACCGTCTCGAAAATAATCTCACAATCCATCCTAGATATAATTTGCAAGATTCTCTGTAAGTCCAGTATAATCTAAATAATTACACCCTGAATTATAGACACTGCTCACTTATTAGCGGGATTAAATATATAATAGGCGCCAATTTCACAAAATAACTACGATCACAAGGAAGCGGCAATTGGAAAAACATACTACAGAGTTCCGACCAGAGTTCCTGGAATTCCTAAACGACCCCGGAATCGAGATGAAGCACCCGCGTAAAGACCCGCTTATGCTTGCGGACTTTTTCGTATTCCCCGACCTTATGCTATCAAAAGCCGGTATCAAGGGACCGGGCTCAAGCACAGCTGCAATTATAAGTTCTAGAGACTTAATACAGATTGAGAATCTCCCGCCTGTCGTATGTATTACAGGCCCGGGAGACTCGGGCAAGACTACGCTCCTAAAAACCCTTTTGAAGCATTACGTAGAAATTGGGCTATACCCCCTATACATCGACTGTAACCGTATCGGCAATATAAGCGGAGACAGGCTAGGAGAGTTAATCCGCAGTTCATACGAGAAACAATACACAGTGAAACATCTTGAGCCGATTCTAACATCAAGCAGCGATAAAAAGATTTGCCTCCTGGACAACTTTGAGGGCCTGAAACTAGACAACGACCGGACTGCAGCATTACTTGATGACTTCAGGTTATTAATTCTTACGGCGAGCACTCCATTTCTGAGTGAAATATACTCTTCGAAATTTACTCAAGACAAAGCCCCGCTAAATTTTGAGCTCATGGAATTCAGCTTTGATTTAAAGCGCGAGCTGTCCAAAAAATGGCATAACCCGGGACTTACCCCAGAGAGGGAGAGAGAGACTAAGGGTATAGATACCAAAATCGAATCTTCGCTAAACATGATGGAAGAAGCAATCGGGCGAGACCTCGCGCCCTCTTATCCTCTGATACTACTTACGATCCTGAATATCGGAGATTCCGGAAAACAAGAAGCGCCTTCACAAAGCTCATACGCTCACTACTTTGAGCATTTGATTACAAAACCTATTAAAGAAAGCACGGGAGCGGAGGACCTGAAGGCTTTCATGGTTTATCTCGCTCAGCTTGCAAACCTGATGTTTATGGAGAGGAAATCCTCCGTGACAGTGCTCGAGCTGACTGAGCTTTTTGAGAAGCAGTCGGGTGAGCTCAGGCCTCCGGGCCGGGTGGATAATTTGATCAATACGCTTCTTGAAGCAGGTACTTTGGGTGTAGCAGGATCCGGATACTGCTTTAAGTACAACTACGTCTATCACTACTTCACCGCATTGTATCTTGCGCGGAACCTGGGTCTTGAGAGCGTAAGGGACGATATCCGCCGCCTCTGCCATAATCTCGGGGACTGGGAGCACGCCAACATAATGCTCTTTCTCACCCACCTTTCAAACGATCCGTTGATACTCGAAGAGATTACTGGCGCGCTCGATGCTTCGGTAAAGGATAGTTCCCCTGACTCTGTAGATGAAAAGATTCGCGAGATAGACGAGCTTATCGAATCCATCATAAGCACCGGGGATAAAGACAAAAAACTCAGAGAGCTCAGAGTAGAGTACGCATCAAAAAAAGAGCGCACATGGGTACTGACTTCCCAAAGACGCTCAGTCTATGAATACAGAACTCCTTCCGATCTCGAGCTCATGAGAAAGCATCTTGAGAATACTCACAAGGATCTCACGCTTCTCGATATTACGGGTGAACTACTTAAAAAGCGCCTCCGTAACCGTTCCCAGGATCCCAGCACCCAGAATTTGGCACAAACCATTTACAGCTTCTGGCTCCGCTCATTAGGAGCTTCGTCACTGAACCTACTAAAAACGGTAGAAGAACCAGCGGACGATAAGGGGGCTACTTATGATAGAGACAACTCGTTATCATTAAGCACTGAAGAATATATGCAAGAGATCGAGCGCTTCACCATGGCTATAAACATCTTCGGCTTGTATGTAAAGCGCCTTACGCGGGCGTTAGGGGGCATTCCGCTCTCGGAATTATTCGATAGTGAAGAAGAGCGTTTCCCAAAGAAGTCGTTTAAGCTCATTGAGGTGTGCATAAGGCCATGGCACAGGGCGGAAGATACAGTATTTTTAGAGATTGAGAGTTTTACACGCGCCCCGGGCACAGGCAAATTCACACGTGAGCTTGTAAAACAAAACGCTCTCTGGCATCTCCGCAAGCTCTACAGCAGCACAGAGCTAGAAAGTAAACTCTCCGAGCTTGAGAAATCTCTTAGCTTATAAATCAGCTAGTCCGATCATCTTTTCTAAGCTCACGCAATATATAAAACAGACACGCGGTAATAATCAAATAAAGTGGTATCAATGCCACCTGCCCGTTATAACCTGCTACGGTCGGGTTTGAAAATATGAGTATCACGGGAAGCGACAGCCAGGGGATGCGGCCGTGAAAGAACTCGGGAATCAGGTATGTAGTGACTATGTTACCACTTGCATACTGACCGTGAAGCATCGAAACCGAGGCGCTCATAAGGGATATTAATATGCTTACCGCCAGCAGCGCTAAAAGCACGGGCCGGAGAATTTTTCCCGAGCTCGCCCAGAGTAGAGATAAAGGCAAGCATAGAAAGGGCAGCATCGGAGTTAGATATCTGGGCGTTGTCGATTCGCCGCCGGTCCAATAAAAAAACGACGAATTCCAGAGCAGGTAATATAGTGGAATTACCGTCAGCATAACGACAAGCGAGCGGTGCTCGGGACGGCGCCAAAGAGTTATTAGAGCCATAGGCAAGGCAATAAGCAGCGGAGAAAACCACAATATACCGTGCCTGCCGCTGAAAAGGAGCTTGATAATAACATCGAAATTTGGGTACACGAGACCGTAAAACCCTTTGCTCATATTGGGGAACAGCACATGATACTTATAAAGCGACCCGAAAGGCATGCCGAGAATCTCGTAGTTGTATATGAGTAAGGGTGATATAAATAAAAGCCCTCCCGCAAGAGCGCCGAGACAAACTGTGAGCAGCCTTTTTCTTTGCCACGCCCGGGCATTGTATAGACCGTATAAAGCTATAAAAAATGCCGCTGGCGCCGTTGTGAGCTCAATCACGACCGCCCATGCGAGCAGCGCACCCGCTGCAAAAGACAGCCATATATCCCTCCGCACATCGGGCTGGTAGCTGAGCAAAAAGAAAACTACCGCAAAGCCCAAAAACAGGCACCCTCCGGCTGAAGCGTGGCCAAAGAAAGCCGTCGCCCACCCCCATGCTGGCGTAGCCATCCCGTATGCCAAGGAGCCGAATACGGCTCCACCCAAGCCGGCTCCCAGCCTTATCGCAACAAAATAAACGGCCAAAGCCGCAAGCACTGTGATCAGTCCCGAGGTAGCTAGTGTTACAATCTGGTTTACGAACATGTAGGGCTCGGTAATCTTGTCATTGGAGTCGATCCAAACGATCTTTCCGCCTTGTTGCTGAACCCAGCCTATATGCGGGGAATGAGATTTCAAAGCGAACACCGCACCCACTGCAAAAGGGTAAGCCATAAACGACATACCCGGAGCTTTTTCCGAATAATATTTGCCGTCATAGTATGCTTTGTCCCCGGTCGCTCTATGAAACCGGTCTATGCTAAGGCTCTGTTCCTCAATCATGGATAGTGTTAGGGCAAGCCTCGGTACGGCGTTCCAACTCCCAGGAGACTGAGCGAAATAAGCATAACAAGCAAAAAAGAGTATAAACAACGCTGCCGCTATCCTGTATGTCTTATTTGAATATATTTTTTTAATCCCGTCAGTCCCCCCAGGAGTTACATATTAGATAACATTTATATCTCAAAATTATAATCTATAAAACCTGCTATCTCCTCATCCAGTGCAATCAAACGCAGCTCCTCCGTGCAGGATTTTGGAATACCGCGCTCATCGCTATCCGCAAGCTCACCCCAGCTATTTACGTATGCTCGGGCAGCGGATGCACTGCCCATTGAAAATAGTTCAAGTAGCGTGGCCGTGCACTCTTTCGCAGCTTTTTCAAAGAGCCCTATGTCATATGAGAGCATTTTTGTCGTTTCATCAAACGTGATCGCGCCCGCATCCTTTAGCACGCAATAAGTGAGATAGGCCGAGCCCGAGTCCGGGTGCTTGTAGATACCGCCCCGTCTGATATAGCGGAGCATCTCTGAAATAGCAACCATATACGCCTGCTCGAGCGTGCACCCGTTTAACAGAGCCCTGTCCAGGTACCTTAGGTTATAAAGCGAGATAAAATCTGACTTAAGCTCGTGAAGAATCATGTAGTCCATATCGAACTCGGACATTACAGAGCCCAGGTTATCCGCCCCGAAGAAGTGTCCCACATCGTGCCCCCTGAGCCATGTCAACAGGAGCCGCGCGGTATCCCCCTTCGTGAGCCCGCCCAAGAGATCCGACGCGCCGCTTATATAACGCTCCGCAATCTTCTCCGTTATGGCTTTAAACCTTGACTGATAGAGATTTATAAACACTGTCATGTTAGATAGCGAAGATACGTTTTCCCTCGCGCCGCCCGAGAAAAATACGCATATGGGTTTGTGCTCGGTGTTGAGACCGCCTGAAAGAGAGAAAACATCCAGGCACCTGAGCTCCGGAATCACATCAGGGACATTGATTCCCTCAGTCCCGGAAAGCTCCTCAAGCCGCTGAGCAAAAAGCGGCATATGAGCGTCATAGCTGGCAATCAGCTCCGTATAGTCTGAGTTCATTACCCCCGCGGCGCCCGAGTAATAACCCTCCCCTCCGCCGGATGAAAGAAACACCTTTCCCAAAATAAGCTCTATCCCGTTAGGACATTCATCCGCGCTCAGGATTTTCATGGGATAAAGATCGTAGATACCGCCCTTAAGAGCCCGCAGTGACTGCTCGAATGCCTCTTTAGATTGCTCCGGCAGTGTGTCGGCACTGTTGGAAAGTACAGTTATGATCTCGTTCCACGCCCTATTTTCCTGCGCCCTGGTGATAGCCCCGGCTACACGCCCCCCAAGCTGCATGCTGTATAGTTTATCGATCATCCCAAGCGCCTTTAGAAAGGCTTCAGATACAGTGCGCAAGTCCCGGGGCAGTGAAACATCGACGTCAACCACGGCCGTGTGTTTATCTACAGTCATCGGCTAAAACATTAGCATGTAAAAGGGAATTATGGAAAGAGGGAGGTTGTGAAAATACAAAATCTCAGTCGGTATCAAGCACTACTTGAACCTCTGACAAGTACCTACCGAGCCTTTCTAGCTCTGCTTCAATCGCGGTAACGTCTTCAATTGCGGCTGCGTCCTCAAGATTCCTGCCTATATCACTTATTACTTTGAATCCGTATCCAGCGCCTGCGCCTTTCATACCGTGCCCGAGTCTTCTGATCTCCTTAAAATCCCCCCGGGTGGCGGAGTCTCTTATAATATCTATTTCAGAGCGCCTGTTTTCCAGAAATCCGGGCACAAGGTCTGCGTAATCGGGATCTACACGTACTATGTTGTTCGCGCTGTTAATCTCGCTCATATTGAAATAACCTCACATAAATAATACACCCGTTTTGAGAAACGGGTCTGCTATAAATTATGAGGCGGCTAAATCAGGGGTTCTGATGCTCGGGTCGCAATAGATCAAAAACGGTCTTTACGGGGTTGAATGTGATGAGAGGGACTTCTACAAACACTGTGTTCCAATAGGCCATTGCACCGTTCCACAGCCCCGGCAGCTCGAGCGCTTTAAGTTCTCTACCTCCGCTAGATTTATGCGAGATAAACCCTGCGTCACGATCAATATATTGAGTCAGGTCAAACGCATTGCCCTCATAATCCCTGACAGAGCACACGAGGTCTACGGGGTTAAAATGGGTAGAGGACTGCCAGATAGCCTTTTGCGTCGGGTTGCCCATATCCACTTGGGAAGACTCGACAATCTGCTTACTCAGGGTGCCGTCTAAACCTCTCACCCAAAATGGCCCGCCACCCGGCTCGCCCTGGTTCCTGACCACGCCGCACACCCTTATGGGGCTCATCAGCCTGGCCCTTGTGTACATTGCTTTCTCGGTCTCCGTAGCGTCCGCCAAGTATTCCGGAAGCTTGATTAGAAGCCCCATCCCTGAAAGCTCGGAGAGGGCGTCATTAACCTCTTTTTCCTCATACCCCCTATCGAGCTCACGAAGAAGCCCGAACACCCTTTTCTCAAGCTCTATTAAATATCCGCCGAGTGCTTTCTTATAGCTGTAAGTCTCTTCCTTTATCCTGTCGGGTACGACGTTATCTATGTTCTTGATAAACACCATATCACACTCAAGATCGTTTAGGTTCTCTATGAGGGCGCCGTGCCCGCCGGGCCTGAAAAGCACTCTGCCCTCAGACTCAATGAACGGCCTGTTCTCCATATCGACTGCAATCGTATCTGTCGAGGGTTTCTGGACCGAATATGTGACCTCTATACTCATTCCCTCACTCTCATATAGAGCTTTTGTACGTAAGATAAGGGATTTCACCTCGTCCTCGTGCTCTGGAGAAAGAGTAAAATGCAGGCGGGCTATACCGCCCTCGCCTGCCGAGTAATGAGCGGCCTCAACCAGGTGCTCCTCAAAAGCAGTTCTCGGATAATTACCGTAGAGATGAAATTTTATTATCCCCTTGGGTAGGTTTGAGTAGTTAAGTCCTGGCTTTTCGAGAGTATGGCTGATTATTTCTTTAAAACGACCTTCCCGAAGAAGCGTCTCTATATTGATCCCCTCTGACTCAAGTGATGACGCTAAGTCCGAATAGAAAGCGAAGCGCTTGATGCTCTCTATAAATTTGAGCGCTGAAGCCTCTTCCTTTCCTCCCCAATCAGATGCCGCCTGAAGCTCGTCTTTGGTGACTTCACCTCTTGCCAGTACAGTCTGCAGCTCTTTGAACATCCGGCTCGCCGCACCAGATGCCGGAACGAATTTGATTACATTTTTGTCTTGGCAATACTCATCAAACAACGAAGAGAGCGTCACGAGATTATCACCGACAGACTCTATCCCGTCCCCGAGAGTACAGGGCCGCGCGAGCTCCTGATGCTTTATACCTTTTCTGAAAGTCTCTATCTGTGATCTCACTGTAGCAGGATCAAGACCCCTAGTGCAAATCTCCGCTTCTACGCTCTCATTTAGATAATCATTCTCGGTGCTCAATTCTCCGGATCTCCCATAATAAGTTTGATGTAGCCCGGGAATATTTTATACGTGATTTCAAGTATGCCCAAGGGGGCAGATGAAATTCCGTTTCACAAATATAGTGGTTTAATGGAATTAGATATGAATATGACTAGAGGACTGCATCCATGCCGGTACTAGCGTTTTGTTGTGGTCTTTCGTCCTTTACGTGTACCCATTTAGCGACCATATCCAGAAGCTCCTTTTTCCTTAAGGGCTTTGTAATATAGTCGTCCATGTCGTTCTCAAGACACTTTTCCCTGTAACCCGCAATCGCGTGCGCGGTAACGGCGATGATCGGGGTCCTCTGCTTGCCGTTCTCTGATGTCCTTATAGCCTTTGTAGCCTCAAAGCCGTCCATCATAGGCATCTGAAGGTCCATCAGTATCAGATCATAGTCGCTCCTGCATACGGCGGTAATACTCTCCTCTCCGCTCCCGGCCAGATCAACCGTATAGCCTCCGATCTCGAGCATCCTCTTTATGAGCTTCCTATTATCTTCAGTATCGTCCACAACCAGAATCTTGGGAATATAATCCATCGAACCGTTTCCGTTACTAGGGACAGCATCACCCTTTATTTCTTTGTTTACAGGCTCGCCTTTTTCCTCATGCGCTATACCCAGCAGCTGGTCTTCGAGCACAGTTATTAGCCGAGAGACCCGAACGGGCTTTACAATAGAATCATCGATCTTAGGCTTCTTAAGCCCTTCTATGCTTACTGCTCCAAGGGGTGAGAGCAGTATTAATTTGGTATCGGATAAGCCGGGCTCATTGCTCACGTATTCCGCAAGCTCAACACCGCCCGTGTCCCTGGTGGCATAATCCAAGAACAGCACGTCGGGCCTGATGTCCGTATTCTTTAGCATCTGAAGCGCGGCCTTTGCACCGGGGGCCATCTGTACCTGCAGCCCCGTACGGGCAATTAATTTCTGTAATATTTCCCTGCTCGATTTGTTAACTTCCACAATTAAAGCAAGCTTGCCTTTAAACCTTTCATCATACCCGCCGCTCTGATCGGGGTCTTCCGATATATAGCTCCACGGTAATGCAAAACTAAATTTCGATCCTCCCTTCTCACGGCTCTCATACCATATCCGGCCTCCCATAAGATCTATCAGCGATTTACATATGCTGAGTCCTAGCCCCACGCCTCCGAAAGACCTTTTAGTTGAGCTGTCTACCTGCGTGAATTTCTCAAAGATGCTATCCCTATGATCCCTTGGAACACCAATCCCCGTGTCCGATACGCTGAAGTGAAGCTCCTTACGGTCAGGCGTCCCATCATATCCCATAGAGGCATTAACAATCACCTCTCCGGTGTCGGTAAACTTTATCGCGTTTACGATAAGGTTCACCAGCACCTGCATTATCCTGGTGGAATCGCCCATGAGTCTGTCGGGCACATCGTCCTCTATATAGCACAGGAGCTCAATACCCTTGTTAAACGCTCTCAGAGACTGAGATTCGGCAACGTCCTCGACAAGCTGCCTCAGACTCACGTCGGCATTCTCTATCTCCATCTGCCCTGCTTCTATCCTGGAGAAATCGAGAATATCGTTTATCAGCCCGAGTAGCGACTCAGAGGAGCTCTGGATCACCCTTAACGTCTCTTTCTGCTCTCCCGAAAGCTCTGTCTCAAGCGTGAGCTCCGTCATACCGATTATTGCGTTCAGCGGTGTCCTTACCTCATGGCTCATATTGGCAAGGAATTCCGATTTGGCCAGGTTTGCGGCCTCTGCCTCTTCTTTTGCCTGATACAGCTCTACTTCAGATCTTTTACGCTCGGTTATGTCCATGAAGCTACCCAATATCGCGCGCCGTCCTCTGTACTGTATCGAAGTGACTGTTTCCATCACCCACTTAATCTGGCCTTGTTTATTAATAATCCTGTATTCATAAGGGTTATGCCTCTCACCTTTGAGCATAAGCATGCTATTATCCCTTACACCCGAGCGGTCCTGCGGATAGACGAGCTTCCACTGATTTGTCTGCACAAGCTCCTCGCTCTTGTACCCGAGAAACCTCTCGATCTCGGGGTTAAGAAACTGAAATTTCTTGTCCTGGAGTATGTATACGCCTATCGGTG
>Ga0209633_10005597_pt1 | contig 10985 bp, 10 predicted proteins | sample Cruoilmetagenom1_FD_187290 | JGI IMG/M metagenome (GOLD analysis project Ga0209633, IMG submission 187290) | Oil polluted marine microbial communities from Coal Oil Point, Santa Barbara, California, USA - Sample 1 (SPAdes) (version 2) | ecosystem: Environmental > Aquatic > Marine > Oil seeps ... | reverse complement strand
CCGGTGTCCCACCGCAATATAAGGTGATTCAGGATAGCCGCGGATTGCCAATGGTGCAGGAGAACTAGACATCAAAGCGGTGATTGGTGCGCTTTCTTATTCGCTGTTCAGCGTATGTATTAATGCATGATTTGCGACAATGATCACAAATATCGATTAGAGTGCAACATATTGATACAATTGCACGCAAATAGCCATATTTAGGACAAAGTTGGTGACAAGCCCCATTAACGGAGTTATATTTATTTTAGGAATTACATTTAGAAGGTGGATTATGAAAAAATTATTGCTTACAGCCTCAGTCGTAGGACTTATGGCTACCGTTGCAAACGCAGCAACATACCCAACATTTGTGTTTGATGAATCAGCGTCATCAATCTCTCTCACAGAAACGCATTCATTTTGCTTTCGGTGTTCGCTGTCTGCGGAGTTTTCTGCAGGTGTTGACGGTGCAAGCTGGACACCAACTTCGGCAACCGACAGTTGGTCGATTGGTAGCTTTATCGATTGGACAGGGCACGGTGTCTTAGGTGCTGGTCTTTACGACGTGGCAATCACACTGGCATTCTCGAGTCCGGACCCAACCTCGACAAGTGGCACCGGTACTGCCGGTTTTGCGACATTGTTTGGTGCTATTTCCGGTGGTGTTCTATCATGGGATCCTATTGCCAATCTGGACTTCGCTCAGGGCTCTTCGCTTGCAGTTGATCTTCATGGCGGTGCGATCATTGGTTTTGGATCACAGGTTTCAACCGGTGTAACGTTTACTGGTGATACAATTGCCCCAGTTCCGCTTCCTGCGACTGGCTTGTTGCTGCTGGCCGGACTTGCTGGTTTAGGTGCCGCACGCAAGCGTAAAAAAGCAGCCTGATTTCAGGTTCGCGTATCGACAGATTTTAAAAGGGCCGCGTTAGCGGCCTTTTTTATTTGTTTCGGAGTTGGCTGCATTATGCCGAGGGTTCCCTCGACGCCCATTATGTAAAGACGTCGAGGTATCACTTAGGCTTTCGTCACATTTTCTGATGGTAAATCACGGCGATTGATTGCATTTCGGGTGTCGATGATCGGCAAGTTCAACGACGTCAAGGCAGCATAATCAATGTCGTCGTGATCTGTGGCGATCAAAACAGCATCATATTTGTTAGCCTCTATATCTCCAAATGCGACCGATTGTTTACCCAGGAACTGGGGATACTTGCGCATTTTTGGAATCTCGGGAACATGAGGATCGTGAAAATCAACGTTAGTTCCGGCCTCTTCCAATATGGACATCAGTTGCACGGATGGGCTTTCTCGCATGTCGGGGACATTTTTCTTGTAGGCGATACCAATAATCAAAACGCGTGCCTTAGATAGGCCAATCCCAGATTTTTGGTCAAGGACCTCGCGCAGGCGATTGATGACGTAGCGTGGCATGTTTGAATTGATTTCGCCAGCAAGCTCGATAAATCGAGTTGAAAGATCGAATTCGCGAGCTTTCCAAGTTAGGTAGAACGGATCAATTGGAATACAGTGTCCCCCAAGCCCGGGCCCAGGATAAAACGGCATAAAGCCGAATGGCTTGGTGGCGGCGCCATCTATGACCTCCCAAACATCAATGCCCATCGCGTCAAAAACGACCTTCATTTCATTTACAAGAGCGATATTAACTGCCCGAAAAATATTTTCGGTAATTTTGATCGCTTCGGCCGTTTGGGTGGTGGAAACAGGAACAACAGCATCTACTACATTTTGATAAAATGCCTCGGCCAGTTTACCTGCTTCTTTGCCATCACCTGCCACAATCTTCGGGATTGTTGCTGTGCGGAATGTAGCGTTTCCTGGATCTTCGCGTTCAGGAGAGAACCCGATGAAGATTTCTTTGCCAGGTTCAAATCCAGATTCCGCCAGAATTGGTGTTAATACCTCGGCAGTTGTTCCCGGGTATGTCGTCGACTCTAGTATAATCAATGTTTCTGCGGACAGATTGTTGGCAATTACAGTTGTGGTCTCTGACACATATGACAGATCGGGCTCCCGATGTTCCGTAAGAGGTGTTGGCACGCAGATGACAATCACATCCATTTCGGAAAGTAGTGAAAAATCTGCGGTCCATTTAACACGATCTTGGCTGTAGAGTGTTTTCAGGTCTGCGCTATCTACTGCCTCAATATAGCTATCAGCATTTTCCAGAGAGGTTATTTTCGTAGGGTCAATGTCAAACCCTGTGACATGCATTCCGCGTTTGGCAGCGGTGACAGCAAGCGGAAGGCCAACATAACCAAGCCCGATTATGCCTACTTTGGCGGTTTTGTCTTGAACACGGGAAAGCAAGTTACTGAAATATGTATTGGTCAATTAAAGTCTCCATTTTAGTGAACCTCATTCAGGCTTTGTTTTCTATACTATTTGGTATTCCGACCCATAAAGAATTCCCTTAGAGCGTCGGTAAATTGATGGTCTGCATATTGAGAGACAGCCACACTCTGGGTATTGGACATAGCTTCCAAGGCTTGATCCATAATACTTCCAAGACTGTTTTCGTCCTCAGCAACATAAATGCCATTTCGGGACTCTAGTTTCTTGATTGTATCATATTGGTGATCGTTTCTGGTTTCGCGTAGGTGTCCACGGCGCGGCATCACTACAATTGGTTTCCCAGAGTGCAACGCGGTAATAATGGACCCCATGCCAGCGTGTGATACAATTAAGTCCGCGTTTGAGAATTGGGCGGCGTATTCCTTGGGTGTAAGCCGATCAATCCATTTAAAATTTTGGGGTTCATAGCTGGCGGCACCGCGAGCGGTAATTTGTCCGAAAACCTCGTTTGCATGACCAGTTTGGGCACACCAGTTATCAACAGCACGCACCAGCCTTTCAAACGGTTCATGAGTGCCTATTGTTAAAAATATCATAGAACGGCCCCCAAGAATGAAGGCCCATCCTCTTTTGCCAAATGCTTCCATTGGGTCAACCAGAGGTCGGCATATTTGGCGATCTTTTGGCCCGATAGTGAAAGCGTTTCAGCATTAGCAAGGCTGTCAATCCAGATGGTTTTGGCTCCGAACAATTTACCCAAACGTAGCGCAAAATACCCTGGTGCAGCCCCGGTTGTAATTACAACATCGGGTCGCTGAATTAGGAGGATAAACGCTAATTGAGTTAGCTGCTTCAAGAGCTTCAGTTTTTGCCAACGATTTGCTTCAACTACAGTCTTGAACTTGGGGGGTGGTTCCCCAAGTTCGTTCGCTTCTTTTTGCAAGACGTATAGCAGTCCAGGATCAGTTGTTACGTAGGTCACATCCAGGTCTTTCCAAGATGGTCGCAAACGCATTAGCTGTACCCAGTGGCCACCAGCAGAGGCTACTGCCATTATCCTTACTGTTCGCTTCATGCTGAAATTTCTTTTTCAAAAAGAGCGTTAAAATGCAAAATACTATAACTGCTCTGCTCGGCCAAATCGAGTATGGCAGACGTCAGGTTTAAGACATAATCGGCGTGATTTTCTGGGCTCGGGCCCCTCTTTGGTAAATCAAAATCGTGCATAAGAACAACACCGCCACCTTGCGCTTTGATTTCAGATACTACTTCTTCAATTGGTTTTCGATTCCAGCTGTCGCGGCTGTCGACAGTCCAATAGGCAAACCGCAAGCGTTTGCTCAGCCCATATAACAGCGTGGCAAATGTGGTCTTACCAAATGGCGGGCGAAATAATTGTGTCGGGGCGCCCAGAGTTGTAAGAGCTTCATTGCCCGAGCGTATGTCATTCACCGATGCCAACGGATGAGTCTTCCATGCGTTCAAATGGTTTAGTGTATGGCTGCCAATTTCGTGACCGTCTGTTTTTAACCTCGTAACACCGTCGGGGGATAGTAGCGCTTCTCGCCCAATTATAAAGAAGGTGGCAATCGCCCCCCTGCTTTTGAGAAGGTTTGCCAGTGGGGTAGTTAGAGCTTGGCTGGGTCCATCGTCATAGGTGAGTACGATGGCCCGTTTTTGTGCGCAGAGCTTAGTTAGGCGATGTGTTTCGATTTTGCGCAGGGCAAAGGGGACAATGAACCAAAGAAAACCGATAACCAGAATAAAAGTGAGGAGGCTGATAAAAAACAACATTAAATCCACGTAAAATATGACGCCCCAACTAAGAGTACTAAGTATCTTTGCGGACCATCAACGTCAAGATGTATGCAAAATGTCAAAGGTCAGGGCATTAACAAATCTGATATAGGTTTTTCATGTCAGAAATCTGTCTTGATCATGAATTAATTTAATGTTTGTTCAACTGCATTCAGGGTGGAATTGCTGTGTTTATCACAGGCTTCCAGATGTGGCCTGTTTTAGCATCCAAACCATACGCAGGCAGCGCAATCGTATCAGAGTAAACCCCGCACGTATTTTCTCCTGCATGGAAGAGAGTCTGGTGCTAAAAATGATTTTGGGCATGTGCGCAACGGCGCTTACCGGCATTGCGATAGCGCGTAATGCCCACACCAGTCGCGCAGAAAAACCGGTTCCCTTATCAGTTTCATGTGACGCAAATAGTTCATTTGTCAGGCGTTGCCATTTGTGTCGTAGTGCTGGCCAATCTGATCTGGTTGGATGGCTAACAACTAGATCGTTTTCATAAATCAGTTTATAGCCCTTTGCGACTGCCCGCATACTCCAGTCACGATCCTCTGATACGCCTCCTCTGAATCCGCCAGTGTCTAGAAATACGTCGCGCCGGGTTAGCAGGTTTCCCGCACCCGTAAACCCTTGTACCTCGATATAGTTTTGGAAATTGAAAGCGAAGATGGTTTCGAATGCCTCTGCACCACTTCTTGGCGCAGGTGTTTCGTCAAAGACGTCAACCCTACCACCGATCAAGTCCGCCTTAGGCATAACTTTCATAGCAACCCCAAGCCAATCCGGTGCCGCAACACAATCCGCATCAATAAAGAACAATAGTTCAGCGGTGCTTTCGTCTACCCCACGATTACGGGCCGCAGCTGCGCCTGGTTCATTTTCTACAAAAAATCGTACGTTAGGGAATTTCGATTGCGTATCTTCAAGTGATTGTGTCGAGCCATTGTCCACAACGATAATATCTATGCCTGTCGTATCGTTCGTCATTAGTGAAGAAAGGCAAACCTGCAGCCGTTTTACATCATTATAATGAGGGATGATAACAACAGCTTTAGCCATATTGGTATTCATACCCGTCGTCTTTGCCCATATAACGGCTTTTATTAAGAACGACGCCCATAACATTGGTGAGTTCCGCCAACTGTCGTTCGGCAACATCAATTTGATCGGTTGTGGTTTTGTCCGCCTCCGCTAGTAAAAGCGCACAGTCGACGTTTTTTAAGAATCCATAGGTATCATCTGCCCCCAAAAGTGGCGGCATGTCGAACATAAGGATATCTGGGTTGTAATGGTCTTCAATTTTTTCGAGACACTCACGCGCCTTACTACTTTGCAATATTTCCGAAGAATTCTTAACCGGACCACTATTAAGACCAAATGCGACATTACTTCCAAAACGCATGCCATGCTCGGAAAAAGGCACGCTACATTCGAGGATATCGGCCATATTATGTTTGACCTTTTGCCCTAAAATTTTTGTTAGTCCACAGCGACGAAGATCAAGATCCAGAACAAGCGTCCTTTTATCTCTCTGCCGTCCAAAACTAAAAGCGAGATTGGCAACGGTTGTGGTTTTCCCGCTAGCCATATGAGGCGACACAATCGCAATTCTGCGCCATTTGTTGTTCGCGGCCTGTTGCAAAATGCGTGTACGGAGCATGTCGTAAGGGCCAGCTTCTGCACCAGCTTTGTAAGAAACCAACAAATTTCGCCGAACCAATCGTGGTTTCAGATCAAAGGCTGGTAAATCGGCCCAGGCATCGGCCTTTAATTCATAAGGGCCCTCGTCAACTGTGGTTGGCTCTGGAACCTTTTGAACCTCATCGCGTTGCGCACGTGCTTTTTCAATGGCGACCTGTAGTTTTTCCATTTGAACTATTTCCTTTCCGGTATTTGAGACCGGCTAATTGTAACTACCACCGAACGCCCAGCTTGTTCATAATCCTGTCGGCGATTAGATCAAGAGGTTGGTAATATGTATGAATTGCATAGATTAAGGCAGGCACACCTATCAGTATTGCCAATATTCTTATTAATTTGAAGCTGCGTTGCATCACCAATTCCCGCCGGGAGCGTATATGCGGAATAGTTGCAATCGGTGAAATCCCCAGCTTTTTGATCAAGTCTTCTGGGCGACGGATAGAGCGATTTAGGAACTCCATCAGCACGACGAGGCCAAGTCCGGCAAGAATACCAAAAACACTACCCCCACCGGCAATTAGCATTCTGTTTGGTTTTGAAGGCGCATTTGGTATTGCGGGTGGCTCAATCACAGATATTCGCTGGCCTCTTGAAAGAACCTCTATCCGTTCGCCGGTGCTGGCGCGCGACAGCCGATCAACAGCCAGATTATACTGTTCTTGGGTATTTTGATACGCCAACTCTAGCTTGTCCAACTTGATAGAATTCGCTGGCGTGCGAGAAATTGTGTCCATAAGCCTGGTGAGTTCCACATTGGTTGCGTCTTCGCGCGACTGTAAGATCGATTGACGTGAATCAATACCTGCCAGTTGAACATCTAACAGAGAGTTTCCTGTTTCCTCACGCCCAGTATCTGTCGGAGTTGGTTGCGCACGTACGATCGCCTCTACTTGGTCTATTCTGGCCTGAAGTAGTTTTACTTGCGGATTTTCTGGGGAGAATACCACTAATGCTTCATTCAATTGCCGACGCAATTCATCCAGCTGAATCTGTTCAGGTGTTCCAGATTGCCCACCAATACCTGTAACCCGCCCGGTTGCTTCAAATATTTCAATAAGGCTGGTGCGTTGGCCCGATAGGGTGGACAATTCTCTTTGAAGCAGTGCCAAACGCTCTTGCAATAGAGACTGCTGGCCGAGGCGGTATTCCAGGCTTTCCGGTAATGCATCAGAGTTACTTGTTTTAAATCCAAGAATACCAGCACTTCTTTTTGCGAGAACGGCGCTTAGCCGATCCACCTCTTGTTCAAAAAACTCTAGGGTTTGTGTCGCGCGACCGGTACGCGATTTAACATCCTCTTGCAAAATTAGGGTGAGATACTCGTTCACCACCCCAGCCGCATTTTGGGCAGTTGGTGCTTCAAAAGATACCGTCATGAGAGATGCTGCATTTCGACCTGAACTACTTTGGATCGAAGTTCGCGCGACCATAGCTTGAACAATCTGGTCCGGAGTCAAATCTGCTTGATCGTTCAACACCTTTAGACGGTTTGCAATATCCAGTAGATTTGCTCGGGTCATCAAGCGTTGCTCAACAATCTGAAGCTGCTCTTGCGCCGGAGTTGTTGCAATTGGTTCCGCAAGAGTTCCAGGAATTTGTGGAGACTCAACAATTAGTTTTACCGACGACTCATAGGAAGGCGGTAGATTCATTGCCACGATCACTGACGCAGCCGAGATTAATGTTGCGACAACCAAGAAATAGGGGAGGCGTCGTACAAAAACGGATGCATAATACTTTGTTTCAAGCATCTAAAAAGTCCCATAGTTAAATTAAACTGCTAATTACAGCATCATAAGAATACAGAATAGGTGATAAATTTACTTTTTAAATCACATTAGCCCTCGACTTGCCTCAATGTTCTAAACTTAATATCGCGGTCTTCATTTGGTAGAGACATTCCCCCAAAAAAAACACCATCTGCAACAATATTATTAATAATCTCTTTGGTAACGGTATGTGTTTCATTCCCCCAAGCATATAGCAGGGCGAATTCGCAAATCTGGTTTACTAGTCTTGGTACGCCGTGGGTGACAGCATAAACTGCTTTTCGGGCATGAAGCGTAAACTCTTCGCCGCTTCCACCTGCTACACGCAATCTGTGGGCAATATAACTTGTGACTGTTTTTTCGTCCATACCAACCAAATGGAAACTTGCTGCCACCCGCTGAGTAAGTTGACGCATATTGGGCTGGAGTATTATATCTTTAAGCTCTGGTTGCCCGACAAGAATAAGCTGGATGAGTTCATCTTTATTGGAGTTGATATTCGTAAGCATCCGCAGTTCTTCGAGGCCCTCGCTTGAAAGGTTCTGGGCCTCGTCAATAATAAGAACAACACGGCGTCCCTGAGCATATTCTTGAATCAGAAACTCTTGGAGTTGCTGGAATAACCCGACATAGTCGCCTGCCGCTGTGACGTTAACAGATAACGCGTTCAATACCCATTGCAGTAAGTCACCACGCCCACCTTGAGCGTTTGAGATGAGTCCAATGGTAACATCATCGCCAATCTGTTTGATGAGCTGCTGAAGAAGGGTGGTTTTCCCCGAGCCGATTTCACCTGTGATTAGTGTGATGGGTGCCCGTGACATAATGCCAAATTCAAGAATCGAAAAAGCACGCTTGTGCTGATCGGACCAGTAAAGAAATTCTGGATCCGGAACCAATGTGAATGGGCGCTCGGATAATCCGAAAAACCCAGTATATAATTCTTCAGAAGTCATATTGGTTTATGAAATTCCCAACTCTGTAACAGGCCTGTGTACTAACTCAAATTCCACGTTTAATACACCCCACCCCTAAACTATGAACTATACTCAATCCGACAAGGGTAGCGTCTCTTCCTATCCCTGATTTTCCTGATATCCGCAACCGACTCCTCTAATTAAGGTTACCTTAATCATGCGATTCTTGCCTTTTTATGGCATTTTCGAGATTCTTTATAAAAAACAACAATTACCTCCCGATTCTAGGCCGTAGAAACTACTCCAACCAAACTGAACTGGAACGCGATACTGCTCGGCGCAAAAGATGAGACAACGGCATAAATGATGTTCGTTGTTGGACGGTGCAATCCTAGGAACTGTTAAGTGCACGTATACAGTTGGCTATTCAGTCGTCTAGCTGTATGAACTTACAGAATTGTGATAGCATGATTAAACGGGGTGGAGTTGTCGACGTCTATCGGAATTTGAACACCGAGTATAAAGGTGTACCGAAGGTGTAACGAGGGCAGATTGGGAATGCGAAAAGATCAGAGTCAAATAAATAACCCGTACCGAAAATCGATGCACGGGTTGCGCCGCACTGTTGTGTTGGTTGGTTTGTTCAGTGCTGCAATCAATATTTTGATGCTTACTGGGCCACTGTATATGCTTCAAGTTTATGACCGCGTTCTTTCAAGTGGCTCGGTGGCTACATTGCAAGGACTGTTTGTCATTGTTGTTATACTTTATACATTCCTTGGAATTTACGAACTTCTTCGCACCCGCTTATTGTCCCGAGCAAGTTACCGGCTTGATACCCAAATCGGCGGACCAGCATTTAGTTCTTGGCTGGATATGGGTATTGTTGACGGTCAGAGCCGTTATTACCCAGTACGCGATCTAGAGGTCGTTCGTAGCTTTATGGCAAGTCCTGCGATCCTGGGTTTGTTTGACTTGCCTTGGATTCCTATTTTTCTAGCGGTGGTATTTTTTATTCATCCGTGGCTGGGTTGGTTAACCGTAGCAGGGGCAGCCGTGGTGGCAATCGTTGCATTGTTAAATCAATTTGTAACGCAGCGCGTTGTTGCCGGTGCAATGTCTAACGATAGTGACGAACGCTCGTTTGTGGAGCGGAGCCATCGGAACGCCGAAGTAATTGTGTCCCTTGGAATGAAGGGTATGATTACGGATCGTTGGAAAAAAATGCACCAGCAAAATCTGGCGCATAATCAGAGAGCAGTTGAATGGTCAGAAGTGTTCACGTCGTTTTCCAAGGCTTTTCGGTTGTTGTTACAATCAACGCTGTTGACGGTTGGTGCTTATCTGGCGTTGGCACAAGAAATTTCACCAGGAATGATCATCGCGGGATCAATTATCGCCGGACGCGCACTAGCACCCGTTGATCAGGTAATTGGCCAATGGCGTAGTATTGGCCGTGCAAAAGAAGCGCACCGGAGATTGCTACTGGCGTTTGACAGTTTGCCTGCGGAAAAACCACGCGTGGATTTACCGCAACCGACCGGCAGATTAAAGGTCATCAATCTGACGAAGATGACGCCAGATAATTCTTCCATTAGTGACCGCGCACGTATCCTGGATCGCGTGAGTTTTGAAGTGGGCCCTGGCGATGGCCTTGCGGTGATTGGCGATAGCGCTGCCGGGAAATCAAGTTTGGCGCGTCTACTCGTTGGTGCATGGCAGCCAGATGCTGGTGAAATACGTTTGGATGGCGCGACGTTGGATCAATGGAAGCCAGCAGATTTAGGGCGGTACATAGGCTATTTGCCTCAAACAGTTGAGATGCTTCCGGGTACCATCGCGGAAAACATAGCCCGATTTGACCCCGAAGCTAAAGATCAGGATGTGATCGAAGCAGCCAAGATTGCCGGCGTTCACGATATGATACTTGGCATGCCTGACGGATACGCCACATATATCGGCATTTCTGCGCAGCCCTTGTCTGGTGGACAGAACCAGCGATTGGGATTGGCACGCGCGCTTTATGGGCAACCAAAGTTTGTGGTGTTAGACGAGCCCAACTCAAACCTAGATACGATAGGTGACGAAGCGTTGGTTGTCGCGGTGAATACACTGCGTCGCCGAGGGGCCGCCGTTATTATTATGTCGCACCGGCCAAATGTTATTTCGTCGGTTAACCATATCCTGGCGCTTCACAAAGGCAGAGTGGCAAAATTTGGAGAAAAATCAGATATGGTTGCGAATACCTCAGATGTCACATCGCAGGTGGATGTTTTAGCAGCGCGCAAAAGCAGGTTATGATATGTCTATACTAGAGAGACCGGAGCAAACAAAACTGAAAACCAAGATGACAACTACCGCCTATGTGGGTGGTCTTGTCAGTCTGTCTCTATTGATACTGTCATTTCTTTGGATGCAATACACGCTGATTGCGGGTGCAGTTATCGCACCTGGTCAGGTTGTTGTGCGCGGTAAACCCAAGCAGGTACAAAGC
>Ga0209633_10005596_pt1 | contig 10985 bp, 9 predicted proteins | sample Cruoilmetagenom1_FD_187290 | JGI IMG/M metagenome (GOLD analysis project Ga0209633, IMG submission 187290) | Oil polluted marine microbial communities from Coal Oil Point, Santa Barbara, California, USA - Sample 1 (SPAdes) (version 2) | ecosystem: Environmental > Aquatic > Marine > Oil seeps ... | reverse complement strand
GGTCCACCACATCCAGTACACCTGGATAGGCATCGTCAATGCGCTGATGGATTTCGGCCAAGGCTAATGAGCTAATGCCAACATCAAAAAAGTTGTCATTCGAACCAAGCGCCTTGTCCGTGACCACGGCATTAAAGATAACCTTTAATTCCTGTTCTAGAGGCGTTAAGTCAGCTTCTTCCACCGCTTCACTCGCAGCGGCTTGCAGGGCGGCAATCTCTTTTAGAACGTCGTCATAGTCGCCATTGAGATAATCATCGGCCAATAAACGACGCTGCACCTTACCACTGGTGGTCTTGGGAAGACGTTTTACCGGGATAACCTGAGTCACTTCAAGACCGACTTGCTCGTTGATCAACCTGGCGGCCTGCTGCGCGAGGGGAATAAATTCTTCCAGGCCGCCACGATGCAGAATAAACATCACGAGTTCATCGGCCTGTTGTTGGTCACGACGCACTCCATAGGCGACAACCTTACCCAGTTCCAGTGAATCGATCTGCTGCACGATCTCTTCCAGGTCATGCGGGTAATAATTGAGACCATGGGCAAAAATAATATCCTTACTGCGACCGGTGATCGTCAACTGGTCGTTGTGAATAAAACCCAGATCACCGGTGTTCAACCAGCCGTTGCCGGTCAGCGCCTTGGCGTTGGCCTCGGGATTGTGATAATAACCGGCAGTGACATTGGGACCCTTGATCTGAATATCACCAACAAAGTCTTCACCCAGTGTTTCGTTATTATCATTGGTGATCTTGACCTCACAATCCGGTACTGGGTAACCGACCACGGCAAAGCTCACCGCATCGGCATCACCGGCTTCGACAAAGCGCACCGCATCGCCCATGCGCATGGCCTTGCGATTCACATATACCGATTGATAGGGAATATCGCGTTTGGGAAAGGCTACCGCCAGGCTTGCCTCGGCCAGGCCATAGACGGTGAACATGCTGCTCTCTTTCAGGCCATAGGTTTTCATGGCGGCGAGGAACTGATCACACAGGTCCGTGGAGATTGGCTCGGCACCATTATAGATCAAACGCACCTGTGACAGGTCGATGCCTTCCAGCGCCTTGTCTCCCATGGCCTTGAGAAAGTGTTTGTAACCAAAGTTGGGGGAGCATAAGACACTGACCTTATGCTCACTGGCCTTTTGCAGCCACAATAAGGGCCGACGACTAAACAGGTCCGTCGGCATAAGACACTGGCTCATGTTGCAGACCAGCATATTGAGGTGAAAACCGATCAGGCCCATGTCATGGGTCAGCGGCATCCAGCTTAAGGTGACATCGCTATCGGTATACCCGCCGCCAGTAGCAATCGCGTAGATATTGGTCATCAGGTTGCGATGCGTCAGCACCACACCCTTGGGCTCGCTGGTGGAACCGGAGGAAAATTGTATGAATGCAGTATCGTCCGGCTGCGGCTGATGTTGCATGCCCTTTTGTTCACGCCCCTGGAGTTGCTCAGGCAACAGTGTCTTTGACTCAATATTCTTAAAGGCATCCTGCGCCGCATGACCTTCAACATATTTTTTCAGCAACTCCCAACTGGCTTCATCCGTATATAAATGAGGCCGCTGCAGGGTATTGAAGACCCGCATGAGCTTGGCCTTGTGTTCGTCACTAATACCGGGGGCGATAGGCACCGGCACCATACCACCGAGGACACAGGCCCAGAACATCTCGATAAAGGCCTGGTTATTTTTGAGAAATAAAATGACTTCATCACCGGCACTCAGGCCGCGTTGTTGTAAGTGATGAAGCAAACCAAGGGCGTTTGTCTGCAAGTCGGCATAGGTCAGTGCATTTTCCACCGACTTGCCTTCGATAAAGGTGATACTGCGTTCCGCAGTTGCGTTGGCGTTCAGCGCCTCGACCAGGGTAGTGTATTTTGTCATTGCTTGGCTTTTTCGATTAAATTTTTATTGGCGCAGGCTCAGGCGCATTTCAAAGGCTTGTTTACTGCGAAGATTAACATCAGGTGCCAATTCTAAGGTCCGGGGCGCAACTATTTCCAGTGATATTTTCTTCGCTATCATGGCAAGGTGCATTTGCATCTCCACCATAGCGAAGTAATCACCGATACAACGGCGTGGCCCGGCCGAAAAGGGAATATGTACAAACTTGTGGCGCGCCTTAACGGCCTCCTCGCTAAAGCGCTCCGGTCGAAAGACCTCGGGCTCATCCCAGAAAGCGGGGTGTCGGTGCAGATAATAGGGCGCAATAAAAATATCGGTGCCCGCGGGGACATCGTAGGGACCAATCCTGTCCTCATGGATGGCCTTACGCGTGAACAGCCATACCGGTGGATACAGGCGCAGACTCTCATCAAGGATCTGCCTGGCGTAGGGCAATTTTTCCAGTTGCTCGAACTCGGGAATCTCCTCGAAGCCGGCGGCATCGATCTCGTCACACAGCTTTTGCATTTCCGTCGGGTGCTGTGCCAGCAGATACCAGGCCCAGTTCAGGGCGCCGGCGCTGGTCTCGTGACCGGCGACAATCAGGGTCATCACCTCATCGATCAACTCTTTGTCGGTCATGGGTTCGCCGGTATCTTTATCCTCCGCCGCCATAAAACTGGAGAGAAAATCCTCGGCGTCGAGCGGATGCCGACGGCGGTGGTCAATGATGCCCTGAATAATGCCGGTGAGGGCGCGGTATTTGAGCACCAACCTCATGTCCCGACTCGGGTCCTGGGTCAGGATGGCGAAGGGGTTTTCACCCTGTTCTTCGAGAATCCGATCATAATCCCTGCCTAATAATACGCGCAGGATAATCTCCAGCGAGAGCTGACTCATCTCCTCGGTAATATCGACCACGTCATTATTTTTGGCCTTTTGCAACCAGTCATCGAGCAGGCGCAGGTTGCACGCCTTCACATCGTCCATCATGCCGGCAATGAGCTGGCGACTGAAGCTGGGCTGGATCATACGTCGCTGGCGGCGCCAAAAGACACCGTCACTAACGATAATGCCATTCCCCAGCAGCATCTTGACCCGCTCAAAGCCCGGACCTTTGTTATAATTCTGGTTATTATTGACCAGAATGTGCTTGATATAGTCGGGGTGATTGACCAGATATGAGTCTGACTGACGAATGGCCGAATGCAGACAGGTGACGTCGCCATACTCCTGTAGCAGGTTGGCCACACGGTAAAAGGATTCTTCCGTGGTGTGCAGGTCAGATTTCTCTGCCGGGCCCGGCGGCATTTGATACGATTCTTTAACTGTTACTGACATAACGCGCCGGTTCTACCCCAAGTATGCTGGCCACTGACGATCGGGCCCCGATGAATGTGGATACTATATTATAAATACGCCGGTGATGACATCAATGCGGGCCTGATATCCGCATGGCTGGCACAGCTCCCCTCTGACAAGCGCCTGCGCCTGCAACGCCGCCAGCACAGCGATAAACAGCAACTCTCCCTCATCGGCTGGCAACTCCTACGTTATGGCATGCGACAGGCCGGCCACACGACATTTGCCCTGCAACAGATTGAATTTCCTGAGCACGGCAAGCCCCGTATCCCCGATGACTGGGACTTTAACATTAGCCACAGCGGCAATCTGGTGGCCTGCGCCCTTAGCCGGCAGGGGCGTATTGGTATTGATGTAGAGCGACATCGCGATATCGAGCCACAGCGTTTTAAACGTTACTTTTCGACCGCTGAACTTGCCTGGATGGGTCATGATGCCGGGCGCTTTATTGACCTCTGGACACGCAAGGAAGCGGTCATTAAGGCCTCGGGCATTGGCCTGAGAGGACTTGGCAAAGTCGTCACGCAGCAAAATATGTCGGCCCATGATGGGCAGGGTGACTGGTTCCTGCACAAACTGGAACTGGAATCAGGGTATAGTGCCCATGTCGCCACGGATATTGCCAGCGCCAGGATTCAACAATTACAGCAAGTTGACCTGTTGCAACTGAGTGACAACGAGCTTGCACTCTTCAGGCTGAATTCCTGATAATGTTCACGAACCAACAAGAAAGGCAAGTGCATGCGTCGATTATTTCGTAACCAGGGAGTGGGTAAACAAATAGCCAGCCTATTACTGAGGGGCCTGCTTAAATTATTGTGGTCAACCTGCCGCGTCAAATCCATTCTGGGTAAGGAGCATACGGAACAACTACTGCAAGCCGGTAAGCCCTTCATCCCCTGCTACTGGCATCAGCAACATATCTTTTGTTCATACCATTTATTTCAATTAAAAAAACAGGGACTCAAACTGGGCTTTTTGATCAGCCCGTCGGCAGATGGTGAGATCGCTGCACGCGTGGTCGAATCCTGGGGGGCACAGGCCATCCGCGGCTCCGCCACCCGCACCGGTGCCAAGGCCATGCGCGATATGTATAACATTGTCTGCAAAGACGGTATTTCACCCGCCACCACAGCGGACGGCCCACAAGGCCCGGCGCAAAAATTTAAGCCGGGTGCCATCATGCTGGCACAGCTCACCCAGGCACCGATGCTACCTATGGCCTATGCCGCCAGTAGCGCCTGGTATTTAAAGTCCTGGGACCACTTTATGATCCCCAAACCATTCTGTAGAATTGTGATCGCCATCGGCACACCGCAAAGTGTGAACAAATCCCAGGGGTTTGAGAATCTGCAACCCCAACAGGACAAAATGGAAACCGCCATTAATGCACTCATGACACAGGCACAACACGCATTACACAATGCATAAACCAGGACTGCCTGTCATATTCGCCTGGCTGCTAAGTTCAGGTCTGTCTTGCACGACCATCGCAGCGACGCAGGAGGGTATTGCCCCTGGCACCACTCCCGCCCCTGTCGCAATCCCCAAAACAGATAGCGGCACACCGGACGCGGCTTCAACCGAGACGAATGCTGATAGTGACGATGACGACTGCCCCGGCCCCGCCATTGATGTACGCAAGAAAAAGACATCGATTTTTGATTTTCTGGATACACCGCAAAAAGAGATCTCCAGCGGTCTGGAGTGGTTATCGAAACGTATCGATGTCTTTTTTGCCAACGAAAATATTTATGATGAATCGACCGGTAGTTATGCCCGTCTGTCCGGCACAATGATCCTGCGTGATGGTGGCAAAAAAAGTTTTCTCGGGGATTTAAACGTGCGCGCGGAATTGCCCCACACCCAAAAGAAACTCAACCTCATTATTGAAACCGACGCCGATAAAAATCTGGCAAACCGTCCCAACCAGCCAAGCCAGCCGACGCCCAATCAGGCCTTAAGTAACGCAACCTATTACGCGGGTGTCGATAAAAAACTGGCCGCCAAAAGCGCCTGGGATATCCATACCTCCACCGGTATCAAGGTACACTTTCCGCTCGACCCGTTCATTCGTTTACGCATGAGCCGTGAAGTGTTGTTTCAAAAATGGAAATTTCATTTTACCGAGACCCTGTTTCACTTTCACTCCAGGGGCAATGGTCACGATGCCACCATGGAATGGGACCGCGCCCTCAGCAAAACCGATTTGTTTCGCATACACACCTCCGGCACCTGGTGGGACGACACCGATACGTATGACCTAAATCAAAGCCTCACCTTTTTTCATGAATTCACCGAACGCCGTGCGCTTTCTTATTCAATTAGTGTCTTTGGCACCAATAAGCCCATTATGGAGGCGGATACCTATTTGCTGGATATTCATTACCGCCAGCTCCTACACAAGGACTGGTTGTTTTATGAAATTAATCCCCAGGTGCTCTACCAGAAGATCAATGAATTCAGGCCCGAACACAGCCTGTCATTAAAACTGGAAATGATTTTTGGGGCCGCGCATTTTTAAGCAGGCATTGGTATGTTCGACAAAAACAACAAGCATTTTAACGCAAAGTCGCCACGGCGCAGAGAACGGCGATGATGATTATAAAAGCGGATTCCCGATCAATTATCGACAGGCTTCTCCCCTTTAACCTGAACCGGGCCCGCATGCGTTTCATCCCACCCTCGTAGCGGCCATTTATTTTGTGCTTATACACATTGCCACTGCCCATGAATGCTAATATAAAGATTCTTCCATTATTCTGAGTCTTGTTGAGATGCCACTAAACCAATATCAGATTACCTGTTTACTACGGCCGCTACTTGCGGCTGTATTATTGCTTGCCTTCGCCCCGGTGTTTGCCTCAAGCCAACGCGCTCTGGTATTCCCAGACAAAAATGAAATCACTGCCGAGGTCTTTGGCAAGACTAGTCAGACGCGGGTTCTGTGGATCGCACCCAGTTATGGTTTCCACCCCAGGCACCGACAAGTCGCCAAGGATCTGGGCAAGCTTGGCCTGGAAGTCTGGCAGGTCGACCTTACCGATGCCCTTTTTTTAACGCGCGGCGCGAATACAATGAGAAACATATCCCCCCGCATAGTTGCGGAATTAATCCAACGACTTACACAGGGCAATCACAAACTCCTGGTCATCAGTGGCAGCTATGGCAGTATCCCCACGTTACGCGGCGTTCAATACTGGCAATCGCAGCAACCAAAAAAGGCCAGCGTCATTGGCATTGTCCTGTTCTCACCTTCTCTCTATACCCAGGTGCCTCCTCTGGGACAGATGCCTGATTTCATTCCGGTAGAGACATCCGTACCAATTTATATTTTTCAGGCGGGAAAGACTGGCAACCGCTGGCACTTTTCCGAACAATTGCAGCACCTGCAAAAACACACCACGGTATACAGCGAGATCATGCCAGGGGTAACATCACTTTTTTATCATAAGGATAATGCACTGGCGACTCGCACGGCGCTGTCCAAGATCGCCCTACATATTAAACAGCGAATCCACTTACTTGCAGCAGACCACTATGCTCTAAGCGCACCCGCGGTCAGCATTAAAACCTCAACGAAATTAGGCATCGACGAAAAACTCAAGCCCTACCATGGTTCCGTACAACCTCTAGCCTTCTCACTCCAGGATATACATGGCCGGCGTGTTCATCGGAACCACTTCAAAGGCAAGGTTACCGTTATCAACTTCTGGGCCAGCTGGTGCCATCCCTGTATTAAGGAAATCCCCTCCCTGAATCGTCTGCGTAAAAAAATGCAGGGTAAAAAGTTTGAACTGATCTCGATTAACTATGCCGAATCGGCTGAGCGTATCAGACACTTTATGCAACAGGTTGCTGTCAACTATCCAGTCCTGCTCGACCCTGAGGGAAAAACTGCCGGCAAATGGCAAGTCGTCGCCTTTCCATCCACCTTTGTGATCGGACCCGATGGGAAAATTCACTACGGCGTCAATGCCGCCATTCACTGGGATACTCCAGAGGTCATCTCGGCACTGAATAAGTTGCTGAAAAAATAACATATCCCTTAATAACTCAGCAGGACAGTCACTCGGCATCATTACCTTCTCAATATTTTATTTCAACAGCTATACAGTATTGTAAAATGCGAAAATCGGTTCCCGATTTGCTTGTCAAGTTAATGAGCCAAGGTCTATGCTGTTATTGATAAAAATAAGATGTTAGCTACATACATTCGAAAACAATTATATCTACTATACGGACCCAGCGGGGCCCGTATAGTCAACTGTTATGTTTCAAAAGTAGAATATGAGTGAATTTCGAGAAAAGTCAGAATTACTATCAGAACTGCAGTCGGACCTTGGAAAGGCTTTGTGGCAAATTCAGGCTTTAGAAGATACGTTGGCCCATTTGATCGCAGTTGTATTGAAGCTTCCAGCAAAAACATCAATTGATGAAGCTGAGGCAATTCTAGATGATGTTAGAAAAGGAACGCTAGGAAAGTTACTTAATGAAGTAAGGAAAGCAGTTAATTTTGGTGAAAGTTTCGAAGTTTTTATCAAAAAATTCCTTCGAGAGAGAAATTGGCTTGTCCACCGTAGTTGGCGCGAATACTATGGGGTACTGGAAAAAGAAAATGAATATAAATATTTGCGCCTTAGAATTCGTGGGCTAGCGTCTGACGCACTCGAATATAATAAATTGTTTGCTGGATTTTTAGAAGAATGGGCAATAAAGGAAGGTATTGCTGAATCGGATATAACCGAAATACAAAAAGAATTTGAGAGTGTATGGGGAAAAGAAACATAACAAGGCCGTTTAACTCGGACATTTTTCCGCAGTGTTTGAGTTGTGCTACACATAAACCTAGCACAACTCAAACACTGCTACAAAATGCCGGTTAACGGTGACGTTACTACGTAAACCCAAACTCCCCCTGCCATTCCCCACGGCAATAATCAATCTTTAACCATTTTGGAATAAAGTTCTCAGGCTTGTGGATCGGGAAATCGGTTACGGGTGGCTCATCACCCTCATAGTTTGTCCCGCAGACCTTGGTCATCACCGGGCGAAAGCTGACGCCGAGCTTGTTGTTGACGTAGACGATCTCGTCCTCATCCAGGGAATCATAAAAGCGGACCTTTTTGCGGATCAGACAGCTAAAGTACAGCTCCATCTCGGCAATGACTGCTTTTTCCTGTTGTGCCAATGCCTTTTGTGCCGCATGGGTTAAGTCCACGTCGACCCTGTGCCCTGCGATCTCGATTTGATTATGCATTGTGCCTCCTCTGGATTCTGGCGTGTACTTATAATGTCACCACTACGCTTTGTTTTCTACTGCTCTTGTCAATCGCGCCGATGCGAATGCTGCGCGGAGAAATCGTGGCACAACGTCTGAGATGTTTATGCAACTGAACTCTCAACATCCTGAGGAGAAAGCATCGCTAATCCGGGCCGGCTCTTATAGGTTATTGAAAGTAAAAAAGTTGGTGACCTGGTTGTGCAGGCCACCCGAAATATCAAGAACGAGGAAATTGAACATCTCCAGATGGTCTGGACATTGACCTGACTTTACCGGCTGCCCGCTACCATCTGTTAATAGACCACGAATATACTATATTGTCACCGCTATTACCATAGCGATTTACTATACTATTACGCGTTCACCCTCCGCTACAGCACCTCACTGCAAGCCATTGATTCGTTATGTTTTTTGTGCCTTTGAGGTTACACTCAGGCCATGGCTGTAAAAAAAACAACCCAACGGATTACGTCCTTCAACCTGGCACCGGGGCGTACCCTGGTACGCAAGTACGAAGTTCTAAGTCTGTTAGGTGCAGGCTGGGAGGGTGAGGTCTATCACATCCGTGAGCTGGCCACAGGCATTGAGCGCACCGCCAAGCTGTACTTTCCCCACCGCAACCTCAAGGACAAGTCGGCGCAGCTGTATGCCAAAAAAATGCATGATCTGCGTCACTGCCCCATTGTTATCCAGTACAGCACCCAAGAGGTGTTACTCGTTAAGGGGCTGCCGGTGACCGTTTTGATCTCGGAATATATTGAGGGCGAACTCCTCAGCCAGTTTATTGTCCGTCAAAAGCGTAAGCGCCTGTCCGCCTTTATGGCCCTGCACCTTTTACATGCCCTCGCCAAGGGCATGGCCTGCGTACATGACCTGGGCGACTATCATGGCGATCTGCATTCCGACAACATCATTATGCAGCGCTATGGTATGAGCTTTGATTTAAAACTGGTCGACCTGTTTAGCGCCACTGGCAGCATACGCGAAAATATCCAGAGTGATACCGTGGACCTGATCCATATTTTTCATGAGGCACTCGGTGGGGCCAGGCACTACGCAAATCATCCCAAAGAGATCAAGGATATTTGCTGTGGACTGAAACGTTCTCTCATTTTGAAAAAATTTAAAACCGCAGGCCAGCTGACACGCTATCTGGAAACTATGCAGTGGAGTAAATAAGATTGCCTATCTCAATACCGGAAAGCCTCAGTGCCGTTGACCTGGAGGTCCCCCGCGCCGAGACCTTTACTGCTGGCAAGGTCGCCTGGTATAGCCATCGCGCGCCCTACAAGACCACCGAGAACGAGGACAGCCTGACCCTGATCCCGATCAATAAAACCAGTGGCATCCTCGCCATCGCCGATGGCCTCGGTGGTCATGTCAATGGCGCCGCCGCCTCTCGAATTGCGGTTGAATCGTTTCAGTCGGTGCCGCAAGGCACAGACCCGGCGGATATGCGCACGGCGATTCTCAACGCCATTGAATGGTCAAATCAGACCATTTTGCAGGGCATCCCGGGTGCCGCCACCACACTGGCAGTAGTGGAACTCTGTGGCAGACAAATTCGCACCTACCATGTGGGTGACTCCATTATCCTGGTTACCGGACAACGGGGTAAACGCAAGTTTATGACCATGGCGCACTCCCCCGTAGGCTATGCGGTGGAATCCGGTATGCTGGATGAGGATGATGCCGTGCATCATGAGGAACGGCACCTTGTCTCCAATGTGGTCGGCTCTCCGGAAATGAGTATTGAGATGGGGGCCGGTATTGAGCTCTCGGCACGCGACACCCTGCTCATTGCCAGCGATGGCCTGCTGGACAATCTATATCTGGATGAGATCATCAATACCATTCGTAGCGGTCCCCTGCCGGCATGTGCCCTGTCACTGGTACAGCAGGCGCAGCAGCGCATGCTCAACGCAGATGAGGCACATCCCCATCACCCGGATGACCTGAGTTTTATACTTTACCGGCCTGATTGATATGGAATATTTTTTAACACCACCGCTGTAGGCACATAATCCCATCGGCTCATGCTGATTGCCCTGAGCATCACTAGCCACGGCTGGATAAAAAGCCGAAGTTATTGCGCTACGGGGGGTAAAGAATCAATCCTTGCCGCCACGCAATACAGACAGAAAATCTTCTTTTCACACAAACAAAAACGCGCGCTTCCGTTGCGCGCGGCAAATTATTTCAAGATATTATTATTATCGCGTCGCTAAGGCACACGACACCTGCTACGCGCTCTCCCCAAGCATTTATCAGTATGATGCGACGTATGAGAATAAGGACATCACACCAGCACACCGTAATAGCAATATGAACAGCAATTGCCATGCCATGATTACGATACTTGTATTTTCAATGGGTTACGGATATATGCAAGGTTACCGACCATATTTTTGTAAAATATACCGACAAAGGCGCGCCGCG
>Ga0209633_10005595_pt1 | contig 10987 bp, 12 predicted proteins | sample Cruoilmetagenom1_FD_187290 | JGI IMG/M metagenome (GOLD analysis project Ga0209633, IMG submission 187290) | Oil polluted marine microbial communities from Coal Oil Point, Santa Barbara, California, USA - Sample 1 (SPAdes) (version 2) | ecosystem: Environmental > Aquatic > Marine > Oil seeps ... | reverse complement strand
CATCGGTGGTTCATACTCTCCACAATTAGCGGCCTGCATTATTGACGACTCATGGAAAAATGCGACTGAAACCAAAAAGGGGGAATGGATTAAATCCTCTAAGAAATTTCAATTCACCCGACCTCGAAAAGCTAAAGCACCAGCTAAGCAGAATTCAAAAAAAGATGGCCAAAGTAGAACAGCAGAAATATAAAATGCTTTCTCAAACAACTCCCAATAATACCCCCTACCGCAAAGCAAGAACGCGAACGTTGATTCAGCTGGGGGGGCTTATTGAGAAATCCGGCCTTTTGGAAAACTTTGATATTGTCATTGGTGATAACCTCCAAACTGACCTTGAGAAAAAAGACCAGGTGTTTGCTCTCCTTGGGGGACTTTTAGAACTCAATGACATGATGACTCAAGGAGAATACCCCCTTGCCCTCCTTTCGCAAAAAGGGGCAAAGTCCTTCCACGCGGATAAGGAAAAATGAGAGAGAAGAATTTTTATAAAAGGTTTAAAAAATGACAACCCAAATTCCTGACACTGACCTTAAAGCTCTGCGCAAAAAACTTGGGTTAACACAAAGAGAATTTGCAGAAAAATATTATATGGAGATTGAAACATTAAAAAGCTGGGAACAAGGAAAAAGATCCCCTACCGATGCGGTTAAATTACTATTATTCTTAATAGAAAATATGCCGTTAGATATAGAAAAAACACTAGAAAAGTACAACATTTCTTAGTTTCCCCCTTGACTAAAAGGGGACAATGTCCTACTATATAAATATGAAAGAGCGATAGTGCTCGTATTTAAATAGGAAGAAAAAAATGTCATTTAACTCAGAAAAACACCTTATGGATTTGAAATCAGAACTAGCCAGAACGGAAGCAGTTCTTAAATCCCCCGAATATATCAAAAGAGAAAAAGAATATGACTTAAAGCTCGGTATCGCTGTTAAAAGGGAAGTCGCGGAAAAAGGCTATACAACCATCCAAAACATTGAATCTGAGGAGTCTCTTCATGCTTGCGATCTTCAGGATCAAATATGGGAATTAGAGGCAGAGCTACGCAGTAATTGTGCATAATAGGTTATTAGGGAGAAGATCGATGATTTATATTAGTGAAGAGAGCGTTGCAACGATGCGAAAGCTTATTAAGGAAACCTTCCCAGATTTTAAGTTAAGTGTCACTAGGGTTAACCAAGCCTGCGTCAACGTAACTCTTTTGGAAGGCCCACTTGATTTCGGGATGACTTATTGCCAAATAAACCCTTATACATATAAAAAAACTTGGAAAGACAATGGAATCGCACTCAAAATGTTTAATAAAATCATTTCTATAATGAATAGCGTTGAAGAAAAAGTGAATGTCTTTTTAGACAGTGAGAGTGGTTCAGTACCAAGCTATTTTCAGCACATAGATATAGGAAAATATAACAGTAAATATATTTTAAATAGTGACTACTATTAAAAAGTAACATATAAACAAATAAGGGTTCAGGCTTATATTATAAATCAACAGATTCATCATCGAACGAAATAGCCTGAACCCTTCTAACCGTAAAGACATTTTTCATGACCAAGCTACAGAAAAGAAAGCATCGAGGTAAAGGCCTGACTTTACCTATAACCAAGACACCCCTTCTCACTCTGATAATCTTTGCCATTGGTTTTGGAGCTGGCTACTTTTATTATGAAGATCAATTGCCCGCTGTCTTTTCTTCTGAAACCGAAGCGCCAAAAATCAACATTTGCTTTTCTCCTGAAGGGCAATGTGAAAAACTGGCCCTCTTTGCCATCAATCAAGCCAAGAAAGAAATATTGGTACAATGCTACTCCTTCACGTCAAAGCCTATCGCTAATGCTTTAATTGAAGCCTCAAGGCGCGGTGTTTCTGTGAAGGTTCTTTTTGATAGAAGCCAACTCAAAGCCCCCTACTCCCAGATCCATAACCTGACCAAATCAGGTATCAAAACGAAGGTCGATTATGTCCAAGGAATTGCCCATAACAAGGTCATTATAGTGGATCAGTCCAAGTTGATTAGTGGCAGCTATAATTTTTCAGCAGCTGCCAATACCAAGAATTCAGAAAATATGTTGGTGCGACACGAGGTCGCTGAATGGAATGTTTCTAACAAAAGAAAGGAGTTGAATGTATAGAAAAAAAATATGAATAGTTAGAAACCAGTTGTTCCGTCAACTGTCCCCTACTTAAGCGTGCGATGAGGGCAACGTCATGGTGCGAAGCCTTAAGGACAACTGTAACCACAACGATGTCTTGTAAAAGATATCAAACTGCCAGCCAACGGCGGTGAGGTGCATGGGATGGTGGTATGGTTAACATATGTGAATCTTCGTAACTGCCGTGATTTCTAAGGAGCGAAAGGGCTGATACGCTCTAACCAAAACGGTACCATAGCTTGGATATTGATTTAGCATTGCGATATCACGGACACATAAGCTATCGGCAGAAAGAAGGAACCTAACCCATCAATATCTATTCAGAGAAACGTGTAAACTCTGTAGAACTCCTCTTCAAAATTGAAAAGGACAGAAAATCGTGAGGTTTTCCTATGGTTCTGCAGGGATAGGAGGTTGGAAGAAGCGAATGTCGATTTGTAATGGATCGAATACGATTTTAAATGTTACTCGGCACGAAAGTGAGCCCACGTCCAACTGGTCTTTAATCGTAAGAAGGTTTGAGGAACCGACATAATGGAGGAAAGCAAATGACAACAATGGCTCTGCCAATGATTGGTGCACCTTCAGCACGCGCTTCTGCTTGGGAGGACATTCAATGGCCTTCTGTGGAAAAGCATGTAAGACGGCTTCAAATGCGTATTGCGAAGGCCATAAGGTCAGACCGTGTTGGAAAGGCTAAGGCCTTACAACGTATTCTGACACACTCGTTTTATGGTAAATGTCTTGCTGTTAGACGGGTTGTTCTTAACAAAGGAGCTAAGACCTCTGGAGTTGATAAAGTTCTTTGGAGCTCATCGCAACTAAAGATGAAAGGCGCAATGGCGTTGAAACGGAAAGGGTACAAACCTCAACCGCTAAAACGCATTTATATCCCAAAGAAAGGAGGTAAATTAAGACCTTTGTCTATCCCCACAATGAAGGATAGAGCGATGCAATCCTTATGGAAGATTGCTCTTGAGCCTATTTGTGAAGAGAAGGCAGATCCAAATAGCTATGGGTTTCGACCTAAGCGGAGCACAGCCGATGCCATAAAACAATGCTTTACTGTTCTGTCATGGAAGCGGTCAGCTCCTTGGATTTTGGAAGGGGATATAAAATCTTGCTTCGATAAGATAAGCCATGACTGGCTTTTAAAGACCATTCCAATGGATAAAACGATCCTACGGAAATTCTTAAAGGCCGGATTCATGGAAAATGGCAGTTATTTTCCAACCCTAGATGGAACACCACAAGGGGGAATTATTTCTCCAACTTTAGCCGTAATGACTTTGAGCGGCCTTGAAGCAGAATTAAAGAAATGTTTCAAAGCAGGCTCAAAAGTTAATATTGTCTCTTACGCTGATGATTTCATCATTACAGGAAAGAATCGAGAGATGTTAAAGTCGGAGGTTCAACCTTTTGTGGAAGCCTTCCTGAATAAGAGAGGCCTTGAACTATCACTGGAGAAGACAAATATCTGTCATATCGATGAAGGATTTGATTTTCTAGGATTTAATATCCGAAAGTATAAAGGAACCCTTTTATGCCAACCTTCAAAGGAAAGCATTAAAAGATTCTTGACGGGTGCCCGCGAAAACATTAAATCTTTGAGAGGATGCAGTGCTGATAAATTGATATTCACCCTGAATCCCAAAATCAGAGGCTGGTGCAATTATTATCGCCATGCTTGCTCTTCAAAAGCTTATCAATATATTGACTACCAAATTTATGAGTCTCTTGCTCAATGGATACGAAGGAAACACCCTCATAAAAGCCGCGTCTGGGCGTTTAAGAAATACTTTAAGTCAGTCGGACAACGTAATTGGGTGTTTAGCGCGCCAATAAAGGTGGATAACGAAACGAAAGTAGTCCACCTACAAAGCGCCTCGAGTACCAAAATAAAGAGACACATAAAAATAAAAGGTAAAGCTCATCCCTTTGACCCAGAATTTAATGACTATTTTAAAAGACGGATAGGGAATAAAATAAGAACATGACTGGGCAGAGATAATCTGCCTTATAAAGGCTTGAGCGGAGTGCGGTGAAAGTCGCACGCTCCGTTCTTAGGAGAGGGAAAGACAGAAATGTCTTTCTCTTATCCGACTATATTCAAGATGAAGAAATAGCAAAGATATATAGGACAGAGTGGCATTAGCGTCAATTTTAATGATACGGAAGAAGGGGGTTACAAAGAGCAACCCACAAATTTAAATGATGCCCCTCAAGTATGAATGGGCCTTCATAAAAATATTGTATATACTCTATTTTTAAAAAAGTATATGGAGTAACATTAAAGTATCTTTTTTTAGAAAGACTCATTGAAAGGAGAAGAAGTCATAATCGGCTTATTCTCCTTATAAACACAGGGAGAGATCAATGGACAAAATACGCAAATGCCCCGTTATGCATGGCGGGATGACATCAACAGGAAAATCAAATATGGATTGGTGGCCCAACTCTATTAATCTCGACATTTTACATCAACATGATACAAAGACGACTCCATTTTCTAAGAATTATAACTATCGCGAAGAAGTCAAAAAGCTAGATTTTGATGCCCTAAAACATGATCTTCATAACTTGATGACCGACTCTCAAGAGTGGTGGCCTGCAGACTGGGGACATTATGGCGGATTAATGATCCGTATGGCTTGGCATGCTGCTGGTACATACCGCACAGCCGATGGTCGCGGTGGAGGCAACACAGGTAACCAACGCTTTGCGCCCCTTAATTCATGGCCTGATAATGTTAATCTTGATAAAGCTCGCCGCCTACTTTGGCCCCTTAAGAAAAAATACGGTAATAAAATCAGCTGGGCAGATTTGATTCTTTTAGCTGGAACAATTGCCTATGAAAACATGGGGCTTAAAACCTATGGCTTTGCTTTTGGACGCGAAGATATTTGGCACCCTGAGAAAGACATCTATTGGGGGTCTGAAAAAGAATGGCTGGCCCCAAGTGATGAACGCTATAACGATGTGGAAAAACCTACAACAATGGAAAATCCTCTAGCAGCCGTTCAGATGGGATTAATTTATGTCAATCCAGAAGGTGTAAACGGTAATCCAGATCCTCTTAAGACCGGGGAACAAGTGCGTGAAACTTTTGCGCGCATGGCCATGGATGATGAAGAGACCGTTGCTCTTACCGCTGGAGGTCATACTGTTGGAAAATGCCACGGTAATGGGGATGCCTCTTTGCTAGGTCCCGATCCTGAATCAGCAACTCTTGATGAGCAGGGATTAGGATGGAACAATCATACAAAACGAGGCGTGGGCAGAGATACAGTCTCAAGCGGCCTTGAAGGCGCTTGGACAACTCACCCCACAAAATGGGACAATGGCTATTTTCATATGCTTTTTAACTATGATTGGGAATTAAAGAAAAGCCCAGCAGGTGCTAATCAATGGGAACCGATTAATATCAAAGAAGAAGATAAGCCTGCTGACGTAGAAGATCCCTCTATTCGATATAACCCAATTATGACCGATGCCGATATGGCAATGGTTAAGGACCCGATTTATCGAAAAATTTCTGAGCGTTTTTATAAAGATCCTGAGTATTTCTCTAAAACTTTTGCCCGCGCTTGGTTCAAATTAACGCACCGCGATATGGGACCAAAAGCACGCTACCTTGGACCAGATGTGCCAAATGAAGATTTGATTTGGCAAGATCCTGTACCTACAGGCCGCTCGGACTATGATGTAAAAGTAGCTAAAACCCTTATTGCAGAGAGTGATTTGAGTATCAGTGATATGGTTGTGACAGCCTGGGATAGCGCAAGAACATTCCGGGGTTCAGATATGCGCGGCGGTGCCAATGGCGCACGTATTCGCCTTGCTCCTCAAAAAGATTGGGAGGGCAATGAGCCTGATCGCCTTCAACGTGTCTTATCTATTTTAGAACCCATTGCTGCCAAAACAGGGGCAAGCGTTGCTGATATCATTGTTCTGGCTGGAGGTGTTGGCATTGAAAAGGCTGCAAAAGCCGCTGGATTTGATATAAATGTTCCCTTTGCTCCTGGGCGCGGGGATGCAACTAGCGAGATGACTGATGAGCTCTCATTTTATCCATTAGAGCCTGTTGCTGATGGGTATCGTAACTGGTTAAAAAAGGACTATGCTGTTGCTGTAGAAGAGCTCATGCTGGATCAAACACAGCTGTTGGGTCTTACTGCTAATGAAATGACGGTTTTAGTCGCTGGCATGCGTACGCTGGGCACCAATTACAAAGGGACCAAACATGGGACTCTCAGCGATCTCGAAGGCGTTCTGACAAACGACTTTTTTGTTAACCTCACGGATATGGATTATATTTGGAAGCCTACGGGCAATAATCTATATGAAATTTGTGACAGAAAATCAGGACATGTAAAATGGACAGCGACACGTGCGGACCTTGTGTTTGGATCAAACTCTGTCCTGCGGTCCTATGCTGAAGTTTACGCACAAGACGACAATAAGGAAAAATTTGTTCATGACTTCATTGATGCTTGGGTGAAAGTTATGAACAATGATCGTTTTGATATTACCTAAATGAAATTAAGTGCAAGCGTCAACTCCAATGACCGAAGAAGGATTTAAAAAGGTCAAAGAACAAGTTTAAATGACGCCCTTAAAGTGTGAATAGACCAATTTAAAAAATGATATATCTATAAAGGCATGTTAAAGTTTTAGAAGGAACCCCCTAAATGAAAAAAATTGTAATGTATTGTTTAATTGGAGTTCTTCTATCAATTGGACTGTTATCAAAATTTTATTTGATTGGCCCAGGAGAAATTATGACCTGGACCAACGAACAGCATAAAATAGATTATATCCCAAGGCTGGAAGGAGAAAACCTTCTTGGCGACCTTCTTTCCTTTCCCAAAGATCTTGCTGCGCCTCTTACGCTTATTGTCATCGGTTTTAAAAGAGAACACCAAATAGATATTGATACCTGGATCCAAACCTACCAAGAAAAGAGCCTTGCAGATCAGTCCGTAGATTTTTTTGAACTACCCATCATTTACGAGGTGGGCATGGTTAAACGCCTATTTATTAATAATGGTATGAAAATGGGCATACCAGATCCTGAACAACTCAAGCGAACCGTGACGATCTATATGAAACGTCAGAACCTTTTTGATGCCCTCAAGATGAAAGAAGACAACATCTATAGTCTCTTGGTGACTCAAAAAGGTAAAATCTTGTGGCGAAGTGAAGGCGCTGCCTCTGCGCAAAAAATAGACACCTTAGAAAGCGCTATAAAGAGTTATGCTCCTCAATAAGAACCCCCTCAATATGGATAGCATAAACTTATTCTGTTTTGGTCTAGGCTACACAGCCACACACCTAAAAATCTTCTTGCCTCATATGGTCGGCACATCACGCATGCAAAAAGAGGGTAATATTCTTTTCGAAGACACGCACTCTGTAGAAGAGTGCCTTGAAAAAGCAACCCATGTGTTGATCTCCATTCCGCCTATTAACGGTAAAGATATTGTGGTAGGAAATTACCTTAAAGTATTAAAGAACGCCCTTAATTTAAAGTGGGTCGGTTACCTTTCTGCAACATCAGTTTATGGAGACCATCAAGGGAAGTGGGTCGATGAAACAAGCACCTGCTGCCCAACAACAAAACGGGCAAAGGATCGTCTTGTTATTGAAAATCAATGGTTGGAATCTGATCTTCCCATCCATATTTTTAGGTTGGCTGGTATCTATGGCAAAGGCCGCAGTGTTTTTGAGCGCCTTCAATCAAAGGAAATAAAACGTATTGATAAACCGGGGCACCTCTTTTCTCGTATTCATGTTGAGGACATTGCCCATATTTTAAAAGCATCTATATTAACCCCCACGCCTGGAGAAATATTTAATATAGCTGATGATTTACCCGCAGAGTCAAAAGAGTTAATAGAGTATGCGTGTACTCTTTTAAAACAAGATCTTCCACCTCTTGTTCCCTTTGAAGAAGCGCAATTATCAGAAATGGCGCAGGAATTTTATCAAGATAATAAAAAAGTTCTTAACAAAAAAGTGAAAGACTTCTTTGGCTTAGAGTTAATGTACCCAACCTACAAGGAAGGTCTTTTATCCCTCTTTAATTCATGAGATGATTTTACATAAACAGGGAAGACTCAAATGCTTATCCAAAAACCCATTCAATACCTGCGGGAATTTTTTCGTCTTGAGGCTGCTGGTGGCATTCTTTTAGGTGGCACAGCTTTGCTTGCTTTACTGATGGAGAACTCCCCTCTTGCTTATTTATACAATAGCTTTTTAGAAGTTCCTGTTGCCATACAAATGGGCACCTTTTTAATCAAAAAGCCTTTACTACTTTGGATTAATGATGGCCTTATGGCTGTTTTCTTTTTCTTAATTGGGTTGGAAATTAAAAGAGAAATATTAGAAGGACAGCTATCTTCACGAGACCAGCTCTCCCTTCCTATTTTCGCTGCATTAGGCGGCATAATCATTCCAGCATTAATTTACTTTATTTTTAATTATCAAGACCCTGTTTCCTTAAGAGGCTGGGCTATTCCTGCGGCAACAGATATTGCTTTTGCCTTAGGCGTTTTAACCTTACTGGGAAAACGCGTTCCGGAATCTTTAAAAATTGCCCTTGTGGCCATCGCTATCTTAGATGACCTAGCAGCCATTGTGATTATCGCTTTCTTTTATACGGACACTCTCTCTTTGCTGTCTCTTTCAATTGGCCTTATCGCCCTTGGTGTCTTAGCTATTTTAAATATTAAAAATGTTCAACGCATAGCTGCTTATATTATTACGGGTGTTATTTTATGGGCTTGTGTCTTAAAGTCAGGCGTTCATGCAACCCTTGCAGGTGTTGTGCTCGCTTTTTTCATTCCTCTAAAACCAGTATCCAAAGACAAAAAATCTCTTGCAAAGAAAATTGAATACAACTTACATCCTTGGGTTGCCTATGGTGTTTTACCCTTATTTGCCTTTGCAAACGCCGGTGTTTCTTTGCAAGGATTAAATATGAGCTATTTAGCTCACCCGATTACACTGGGTGTCTTTTTTGGCTTATTTGTCGGCAAACAAATTGGCATCACCCTTTTTACAAAAATAGGCTGCACCTTAAAACTGCTTAAGCTCCCTCAAAACTCATCTTGGTTGCAGTACTATGGCATGGCCCTTTTGACAGGTGTTGGTTTTACCATGAGCCTCTTTATCGGCACCCTAGCTTTTGAAGACCCAGAGCATCAACGCTATGTGCGCTTAGGGGTTTTGAGTGGGTCAATTGTCTCAGGTATTATGGGATTTTTGATCCTCAGGTTTGCTGCCCCAAAAAGGTAAATTACCTGCAATTTTTTATGCATGTGACTCAACAAACTTAAGCTCATGAGCTTTTAGGAATAAGTAGAGGTAGTATGTCTCAATTGAAAGTGTTCGTTCATAATACAAAAATTGACTTTTCAGGATTAAGGCACCTTTGTTATGGACTTGCCTTAACCTTTTCTATTACCTCCCTTCTTTTTGTTTTTTTCAAAGGCGTTAACCTTGGTATTGATTTTAAAGGCGGGCTTTTAATAGAAGTTCGCACGAATCAAAATGTTGAGCTTTCAGATCTTCGAAAGACTCTTAAAACATTAAACCTTGGGGAGGTAAAAATTCAGAGTTTTGGGAGTGATAAAGACATTCTTATTCGTATTGAACATCAACCAGGAGGTAACAAAGCACAAACCCTAGCAGCAGAAAAGATTAGGGCTCTTCTTGGGGAGGCTTTTGATTTTAGACGCGTTGAGATATTGGGGCCAAAAGTCAGTAAAGATCTTATTGAAAATGGCATTATGGCTGTCTTGTTTGCCATGGTTGGTATGCTGCTCTATATTTGGCTTAGATTTGAGTGGCAATATAGCATCTGTGCCATTATAGCACTTGTTCATGATGCTATTGCTGTCATAGGTTTTTATGCAATTTCTGGGTATGAATTTAATGAAGCGGCCCTTGCAGCTATTTTAACAACTATCGGGTATTCTATTAATGATACGGTTGTGGTTTATGATCGATTACGTGAGACCCTAAGAAAATATAAAAAGACACCAATGACAGGTATTATTAATTTAAGTGCCAATAATATATTTTATTGCACCATAGTAACATCTGGCACAACACTTTTAGCCCTAGCCGCTTTATCCTTATTTGGTGGCCCCGTGGTTGAAAATTTTAGTACGCCAATTTTTGTTGGTGTTATTGCGGGTACATTTTCATCAATCTTCCTGTCTGCTAATTTATTATTATTTTTTAACTTGCGCAAAAGGAAGATCAAAACACAAGCCAGCACCCTTTAAAGGTCCCGATAAGTCTCGAGAGCTCTTTTTCGCCCTTCATCTAAGTCTAAAATAGGGCTTGGGTAATCAATGCCTATTTTACACCCAAGTGTCTCTTGTTCTATAGGTGATAGAAGCTAGGGGGTATGAATTTGTTTTGCAGAAAGGTTCTTGAGTACAGGAACCCATCGACGGATATAAGAGCCGTCTTTATCAAATTTTTTAGATTGGGTCACAGGGGTAAAAATCCGGAAATAAGGCGCTGCATCAGCACCACACTCGGCAACCCATTGCCAATTCAAAACATTACTAGCAAGGTCGGCATCTACAAGGGTATCCCAGAAATGTCTCTCGCCTGTTTTCCAATGAACTTGACAGAGCTTTGTTAAGAAAGAAGCGACAATCATCCGCACTCGATTAGAGATATAGCTAAAAGTTGTGTATGGGGATTTTTGAGAAAGATTTAGTGGTGTATTCTTAGCTGTCCTGAAAAAACAGAATAGGAACACACCACCATGTCACAAGATAATATAATTTCTTTCAAAAA
>Ga0209633_10005594_pt1 | contig 10988 bp, 11 predicted proteins | sample Cruoilmetagenom1_FD_187290 | JGI IMG/M metagenome (GOLD analysis project Ga0209633, IMG submission 187290) | Oil polluted marine microbial communities from Coal Oil Point, Santa Barbara, California, USA - Sample 1 (SPAdes) (version 2) | ecosystem: Environmental > Aquatic > Marine > Oil seeps ... | reverse complement strand
AAGTTGATATAATAGGGGGCCATTGAGCATGGGAAGGAGGACAATATTATGGTTGAATTAGGAGAGCTATTGAAGAAGGCGGCTAAGCAAGAGAAGTTAATTGGCTCGGGCGTGGTGACCCAGATTATGGACGAGGTCTCGGCACTGGATTACGACGGCCTGGTTAAGACAATACCAGACCTTCTCCCTAAACTAGGGAAGGTGTTGGAGAAGAGAGTTCCCGAGATGGAAGAGATCGACACTGGGAAGGCAACTGCCTTCATACTCAAATATTTGCCCAAAATGGCCGAAAAGGTAATTTCTTCTGACGAAGAGGTTAAAGATGAGTTAGCTATGACAGAGGATATGACCTTCAACCTGAATGTAACGGGCAGTGATGGTAACATCGCAGAGATGTATGTAGATATAAAGGACGGCAATATATCTTTTAACCCAGGTCAAGCTGAGGAAAAGCATTTCTTCATGGATATATCTGTAGACAAATTACTGCGGATTATGTCGGGGGAGGATGATGCAGCATCGGGGTTTATGGGTGGAGGGATTGAAATGTGGAGGGACGGAGCTTATTTCCCCGCAGATGAAAGCAATGCAGTAAAGATATTAAGTTTGATGCCTTTTATGGTACTAGTGGCCCAGAAGTTGAACCTTGAAAAAATGATGTAGTAAGTCTAATATGGAATTGAAAAGGAGGTAGCAGATGGGTAAAACAACCAGAGATGTTTGTGTAATTGGGGTGGGGATGACGGAGTTCAGGCACCGTGCAGATAGTATCGTTAAGATAGGTGTAGATGCCATCCAGGATGCCTTAAATGATATTCCAAAGCTCAAGTTGAGCGATATACAGGCAGTATGCTGTGGGTCGATGGGAGGAGGACCAATGCTGGGCCAGAGGATCATGGCCCGGACAAAGGATATGATAGGTCAAGAGGGCCTGACCGGTGTACCTATCACTAATTGGGAGAATATGTGTACCAGCGGCACCTGTGCATTCACCGCTGCCTATCATGATATAGCAGCGGGAATCCATGATATTGTGATGGAGGTAGGTGTGGAGAAGCTGGGGAAAGGGGGTCTGGATTTTGATGCATCAGGCAAGCTAACAACAACAAAGGGTAGGGGTGGAGGAGGTGGAGCCCCTATTGCTCCCATGATGTTTGGCCTGCAAGCCAGAGCTCATACGCAGAGGTTTGGAACTAAGAGGGAGCATCTGGCTATGGTGTCAGTTAAATCTAGAGAGTATGCCCGAACTAATCCCAATGCGCAGTACAGGCAGCAATTAACCATGGACGATGTTTTAAATGCTAAGATGACCTTTGATCCACTCACTATGTATATGTGCTGTCCCACTTCAACGGGTGGGTCTTGTGTGATACTATGTGCTGCCGATATAGCAAAGGAATTTCAAGATAAACCGGTTAAGATAGATGCCTGTGTACTGAAAACATCCCGGGGGACACCGCAACTGGAGTCTGGTTGGGATCCCAATATAAGGGCTTCCCGGGAGGCATACAAGATTGCTGGTGTTGGCCCGGAAGATATCGATGTGGCCCAGGTACATGATTGTTTTGCTATAGCCGAGTTAATGCACTATGAAAGCATGGGATTCTGTGAGCTAGGTAAGGGAGGTAAATTTATAGAGGACGGCCACCCTTGTAAAGGTGGTGATAAGCCCATCAATACTGATGGTGGGCTTATATCTAAAGGCCATCCTATGGGGGCTACAGGTGGAGCACAGATATATGAACTAGTCCATCAACTGAGAGGGGATGCCCATAACCAGGTGATGCCAATCCCGGAGGTAGCTTTACAGCATAACATGGGTGGCGGTGTTGGAATTGGTATGGCTTATTGTGTGAACATCTTTGAGCGAGGTTGGTAGATTGATTTGCGAAGGAGGTATATATAAATGAGGGATGTTTCCATAATTGGTGTTGGTAGAAGTGATTTTGATAGGGAGGGATCCTATATGGAGCTTAGTGCGGAGGCACTCCAAAAAGCTATAGCAGATGTTAAGGGTGAGAACATTTTTAGGACAGAGGATATTGAGATTGCGTATTTTGGGTGTACCACAACTATAGGAACAAATGCTGGCCAAATGGTACTGGCGAGTCTCGATATGCTGGGGCCGGGCGTTTATAATGTAGAGAACGGATTTATTTCAGGGATAACTGCTCTTAATGGTGCCTGGCAAGATGTAGCTTCTGGCTTACACGACATTGTGCTAGTGGGTGGTGGGGGCAATTTCGGAGCAGATGAAAGAGGAGCATTGACCATTGACGAAATAGGTAAGTCATGGAAGTTGCGGAAAACCAAGGGTCCCCCATACCCCCGCTTTTTCGCCCAGCTTGCCAGGCGTTACATGAAGGAATATGGCATAACTAGGGAGCAACTGGCGAAAGTAACGGTCAAAAACCGTAAAAATGGCACCCTCAACCCGCAGGCAATGTTTAAGCAGGAGATGACCCTCGATGAGGTCTTGAACTCCGAGATGGTTGTCGATCCCTTGACCAAATACATGTGTTGTCCCATGGTGAACGGAGGTGCTGCCCTCATACTGTGCGACTCCAAGCACGCTGAATACTATCAGGATCGACCGGTTAAAATAGCAGCCTGCACCATCACCAGTGGTAAGGCGGGTGTTCCCTATCTAGAATCTGCTTATGAGGCTACAACGAGGGCTGCCCGGGAGGCCTATAGGATGGTGGATCCCTTTTTCAGAGCGAGGGAAACCATCGACGTGGCCCAAATTCATGATGCTTTTTCCGTAACTGAGCTCATTGGCTATGAGGCACTTGGATTCTGTAATAGAGGAGAAGGGGGGAAGCTGATAGATGAGGGCCTTACTGAGCTTGGAGGGGACTTGCCGGTCAATACAGATGGCGGAGCAATGTCAAACGGCTATGTTCTTGGTGCTAGTGACCTAGCGCAAGTTATAGAATGCGTTTACCAACTCCGGGGGCAGGCCGGAGATAGGCAGGTTCCAGACGCGAAGTGGGCCCTAACCCATATCATGGGAAGTGGTGAGAATGGCTTTTGTGGTGGGTTTGGAGGTAGGGGATTTGGCCCCGGTGGCGGCTATGCAGTAACCGTGCTTCAAAAGCAGGAGTAAGGATTGTGGGGTCGGTAGATTCATTTATGAAAGTCTTCTGAAAAGGAGGTTGGTATGATGTGACGTGTGCATGTCTCATTGCGGAGGATAAAATCAAAAAAATTAAAAAGGAGGTAAGATGGCTGTATTAGGAACAAAAGCTTGGATTGAGAGTGCGAGGAAGGCTTACGAGGCAAACCCGGACATGAAGGAAGTGACCAAGGCCATGACCATGAACATGTGTATGAAGATGGTTAAGAAGCCGGAGGCAGGGCTGGATGAGGATCTGAATATAGTGATGGATATTAAGGAAGGAGCTATTGTAATGAAATTTGCCTCTGAGGAGGAGGCAAAGAAGTCATCTTATGTTATTTCTATGGACTATGATACAGGTAAGGGGATGATGACGGGGAAGGTAGATATGATGCAGGCCTTCATGGGGGGAAAGGTAAAGATGATGAAGGGAAATATGATGGATCTGGCAAAGTATGCTGGCCAAATGCCCAAGATGATGAGTGGTATGAGCGCCATGATGGCAGATACTCAGTGGCCGGATGAGCTTTCCCCTGATGAGCGAGGGAAATTTAAGAAAGATTTGCAGGAAGTTATAGCGCTGGGCGAGATAAAACTATAAGATAAAAAGCCTGAACCTGGAACCTGGCAGAGAATAATCCCTGACTCTAAGTAAGCGAGGAGCCTTTGGAGGTGCGAGGTTGATTGGAGTTGCTCCTTAAAGGGGTGTGTCTGAGGTTCTTGTTTGAGCCCCGAGCAGTAGCAGTGATTGGAGCAATGGATAGCTAAATAAGTAGGGTTTTTCTGCTTTTTCCAGTACTTTTGGTGGCTTTAGAGGGAAGGTTTATCCCGTAAACAATAAACGGAAGGGTGTCTTGGGTCATAAATCTTTCAGGTGAGTGGTAGATATACTGGGTGAAGTTGACCTGGCAGCCTTTGTCGTTTCTGCCCCTAGTGTTCCTAAAGTCGTGAGGGATTGTGTGCAGGGGGGGAAAGGCAGTGGTTGTTGTCTCTGCTGCCTTTACTGAGATTGGGGAAGAGGGAAAGAAAGTTAAAGATGAGGTTTTAGGGATAGCAACAAGAGGCGGAGTTCGCTTTGTAGAGCCGAGATGCATGGGATTTTGGAGCGCCTCCCCAGAGTGTTTATGTTTCCTTTGCAGGTTAGATCTCTGAATCCATTGCCTTTGTAAATCAGGGGGGTAATTTAGGCGGTGCTATAGTTATGTCTGCCTATGAAAGGGGAATAGGGTTTCGCCGCTACGTGAGCTGTGAATGCACTACCGGTATACAGATTGAGGACTATATAGAACACTCTGGTAGGGATCCTAAGGTGAAAGTGATCTTAACCTATATAGAGGGGTTAAATGATGGGAGAAGATTCATTGAGAAGGTAGAAAATGTAACCCCGAAAAAGCCAGTAATTACGCTCAAGCCGGGGAAGAGCGAAGTTACTATGAAAGCAATAAAGTCCCACTCTGCGGCTCTAGCGGAGTCTATGAGCAGGTGTTTAAGAAGACAGGGGTAGTCAGGGTGGAAATCCCAGAAGAGCTTCTGGATGTTGCTATCGGATTTTTAACTTAACCACTTCCTCAGGGCAGAAGTGTAGTTATCGCTACGCCTAGGGGTGGTTATGGAGTGCTGTGTATCGATGATTGCTCTTCTAGCAAGCTCAATGTGATCACTCTCTCTGAAGAAGTCCTTAACAACCTTAATGGGATGTCCCCTCCGCGTTGGAGCCATGTAACCCTGTTGACCCTGCTGAGGATAGAAATATCGCTGCCTATTTAAAAGCTTCGGAGACCCTGTTAAAGCTGGAGGAGGTGGATTCATTAATTTTTATGGGGTTTGGTAGTTTCTCTGGTTTCGGAGGATCGATGGCAGCTATGGTTCAATCCTCAGTATCTGGGGAGATGCTTGCGTTTGCCGGGGAAATGTTTAAACCCGAGAATATTTCATAGTGGGGCATTCGTTCCATTAGCTCCCTGGTTAGCCCTCTTTTTAACGCCGGAGACGAAAAGGGGGAAAAGGAATTTGAAGAGCTAATCGCCTCGGCGGTTGAGTCTGACGAGTTGGATATTTCGTCCCTTTTGACTGATATTCCTCTGCTATTTACTTCTGATTGGAAGGTAGACTTAGCGAGATTGACCGATATTTTCCGTATCTTCGGTTCATTTCTGGGAGAGTTGGTCCTTCACTGGATTAAAACCGATTAAAACCTATAAAACGCCTGTAGTCACTACCGCCTTTATTGAAATGGGGTCACACTTAAAACTTAAATCTGAAAATGGGGTTCTATTATTCCTACCCTTCTCCTCATAGAGCATCTAGAGTTTTAGCTAAACTGGCAGAGTACAGAGCGTATCGAGAAAGGATCAAATAGGAGCTCAACTTACTATTCTCTCTCTGAAGTCTTAACTCATCTTTACCATTGCCACGAACAAAACCCCCGTTTATGGACACTACATATTTTCATGTCCTCAGCCATTTAGTGCGCAGAGGCTTTGGAGGTAGGCCCAAAGCCCTGTGGATCTCATAATGAAAAGGCTCTGGGTCAGTTGTCTGCCGGATATGGATGCGCTGACCTCTCTCAGAGGTCAGCGAAGTTGTTATCCGCACTTGGGTGGCCAACTGGGTTCTTATGGTTTCCCACCGATGGTTTAGTCTCTTCTGCTTGAGTTCCCTCAGAATGGCTGCCATAAGGTGGTAGGCTAAAACGCTTATGAAGAGATGGCCTTCCTATAACGCTCGTTCTTCTGGTGGTAAACTGGTCTGAGCCCCAACTCACTTTTGAGGCAGCGAAAGGCATCCTCTACCTGGGTAAGCATGGTATAGAGTGACCAGAGGTCTTTGTCTGAAGGTTCCTGGCGATTGGTACGGATGTAGTAAGAACCGGAGAAACGAATTTCAGCTTTCCCTTGATTGAAGGACCAGGTAATTGTTTTTACTTTACCGCCCTCTGGTTGAACCTCTATCCGGTAGAATTGGGATATACTAGGGTACTTCTCCCGAAGACGACCCAGGCGTTCCATGACCTTGTGGTATTTCTTGATGCCTCCCTTTTTGGTGAGGGAGGAAGTTATTGACTCCAGCCCCTTCTCAAACCGCCTTTGGAATAGGCTCATCATAGCCCTTTCCTTCTCCGCCCTGCCCGAGCTTCGGCAATACAGGAGGACTTCCCCATCTCCATCTAGACGCTTGGCCTCAATACATGGTTTCCCTTCTTTTATGGTGGATAGACCATCTTCGGGAATCTCTGAAGGATGGTTTCTGGCTACGCAGATGTAATTATACTCTGCCTCAGTTATAAGCTTGAGATTGTCCTCGGTAGCAATGCCTGCATCCACAACCACAGTAGGTCTATCTCCAGGTAACGGAAGTTGACCTGGGGACTCCTTTTTTAGCTCTCTAAGGATTGTCCGCAATGTTTGGGGCTCGCTCACATTTCCAGGGAAAACCCGGCTTCCCTTAGGAAAGCCATCTTCATCAAGCACCAGAGCCAGGGTAAGCAAAGGACAACCGCGTCTCTTCTCCTTGGAGCGACCACGGCGAGCGTTATGGCTTTTAGAGGATCTCCCTTCGAGATAGGTATTGGTGAGATCATAAAGGATGATCGTCTCATTCAACGAGTATAATCTCCTCTCTTCTTCTGCCAGGTATGCTTCAACCTCCTTCTTGTACTTCTGGAGAAGGTCTGAGGTGCGATACAAGGCATTGTGGGAAAGATGCTGAAAATTGGTATCTACTATCTCGGCAAGACCGCTTATCTTTCTGGCCCAAAGGGCTGTCCCCCTCTCACTTCCTGGATACAATAACCTTCCTATAACCAGAAGGGCTGCCCGGTGAATCTGTTTCTCACTAAATCCCAGCTTGGACAAAATTACCGGGATGCCGAGCTTACAGAAAGCGTGATAAGCTACCGCTTCCCCTCCTACGGTGCGGCATTCCGAATTGGACACAGAGTTCAGGTCTACCCTTTCCCAGTCTTTCTCAACTTCTGGGGATACCGGGGCATGGTTAATTTCCTTTCTGATAAGAAGATGAGCATAGTGCTGGGCCAGCTCCACAACGTGTTTGGGTGGTGGAATAAGCCATTTCTTGCCCGCTACAATGTCCTCGATACAATTGGCCAGGATCTTCCATTCCTCCTGCGGTAGGTCGAGCTTTCCCAGGTCAAGTAAGAGCCTTTGCCGGGGTCCCCGGGAAGTTCTGACCGATTCCATCAGACGGTGATAGACGAAGACCTTATCGTATCCGGGGTTCTTCTTCCTAACCTCACGTATAAACATGAGAATAAGATAGCACAATTTAGGCCGAATGTCAAATCCTGATATTGCTATGGGTCACTACAATGAGGACTTACTCCTTCGCAGACACAAAACTACCCCATACCAGAGCTGATCACTTCCTGTTTTCAACTTTCTTGATGGAGAATTTGGTAAAGATGGGTTAGGGAATCCTCCCTGGACTAAAGATGAGAGGTTCGCTGATGCTTACAGTCGATGGAAGAATCAGGAGGAGCTGGACAGGTTAATTGAGGAGTGGACACAGAATCTTACTCCCCAGGAGGTGGAGGAGAAATTGCAACGAAATGGAATAGCGGCTATCCCCTCATTTAATTCGGAGGAGTTATACTTCAGCCCTCACCTTGAGGAGCGCGATTTTTGGGTGAAAGTCAACCACCCAGTAATCGGGGAACAGACAGTGGTTGCTCCACCGTGGAAACTATCTGAGACTCCGGCAGAGATAACTCGTCCCTCTCCTCTAATGGGTGAACATAACCAATATGTCTTTGGGAACCTTTTGAGTATGAGTGAATCAGAGATTCAAAACCTGGTGAGAGAAGAAGTGATCTACTGAATAGTTGCCGATAATTCCTTAGGTATAACTTTTTTAAGATTCACACATTTATGTGCTTGTGGGCATACTGTTCAGGAAATGTGGGGAGGCTCAGATAGAGCAGCGAGCAGCAGCTTTACTGCATACGCTGCGTCCTTTATGTTCAATACCTCCCCTGGGCCATGTATATATCGGGTGGGGATGGATATGGTGCCGCAGGGTACTCCCTCCCGGGTGATGTACATAATGGCTGAATCGGTCATTCCTCCCTCTCCCACCTCCATCTGATAGGGTATGTTCTCCCTCTCGGCCGCTTCCTTAAGCCAATCGACCACCCCCTGGTGAGCGATAAGTCCCCTCCCCCCTGCCTCCACTACCGTGATGGCCGGACCTTTGCCCAGGCTAGCGGTGGCCTCCCCTTCCTTCAGCCCCGGTGTATCCCCGGAGGTAGTGGTATCTAAAGCTATGGCTATGTCTGGCTTTAGGGCATAGGCGGCCGTCCTGGCTCCCTTCAACCCTACCTCCTCCTGTACCGTCCCTACGCCGTACAGAGTTCCCTTTCCCCGGAAGCCCTCGAGAACCTGTATTAATACTGCACAGCCCACCCGATTGTCGAAGGCCTTACCGCTCACCATATCCCCGGCCAGCTCGGAGAAGTGGGAGTCAAACACGGCAAAATCCCCCACCTTTATCCCTATTTGTTCCACCTCGGAAGCTTCGGAGGCTCCTACATCGATGAACATATCAGATGCTTCGACCACCTTTTTCCTCTCCTCCTCTTTTTGTAGATGAGGCGGCTTAGCTCCGATTACCCCTTTTACTTCCTTCCTTCCATAAATTACGACCCTTTGATTGAGCAAAGTTCGATCATCTATTCCCCCCACCCTGACAAAGCGAATAAACCCCTTTTCGTTTATGTACTTTACCCTGAACCCGATCTCATCCATATGAGCGGCTAACATGATATGTGGCTTCCCCTCACCCTTTTGGGCTATTAAGTTGCCCATCTTATCCCTTCTTATCTGGGAAACCTTTCCTGCCAGCTCTTCCTCCATAAATTGGGCCACTCTGTGTTCTTCTCCTGAAATACCAGGTAGGGCAACTAGCCTACTTAATAGCTCCTTCAAGTTTCCTCCTTTAAAATAAATGCCTTAAGGATTATACTGCAAGAGGGCGAGGTTGGTCTATTTCTATGGTACTGATAATCGATAACTACGATTCCTTTGTGTACAACCTGGCTCAGTATGTTGGAGAGCTGGGGTTTGAGCCGCAAGTCTACCGCAATGATCGGATAGACGTGAAGGAGATAGAGAATCTCTCTCCCAGCCACATTATTATATCCCCCGGTCCTTGCACTCCTAAGGAGGCAGGGGTATCTAATGAGGTGATACGATACTTTGCCGGAAAGGTGCCCATCCTGGGGGTGTGCTTGGGGCATCAGTGCATTGGTTATGCTTTTGGAGGAAGGGTGATTCGGGCAGGAGTTCCTATGCATGGGAAGATATCCCTTATCCACCATGATGGAGAGACCATCTTTTCTTATCTCCCCAATCCCTTCTCTGCCGGAAGGTATCACTCCCTGATAGTAGAGAGAGAATCTCTACCTTTTTCCCTCTCCATATCAGCCGAGGATGAGAAGGGAGAGATCATGGGGGTAAGACATAAGGAATACAAGTTAGAGGGAGTTCAATTCCACCCAGAATCCATTCTCACTCCGGTGGGTCATGATATACTGAGACAATTCTTTGTTCTGTGAAGTCTCACTTCAGGCTCAAAACGTTATACGCTAACACCTGACTATGGAGTCCTTTTAGCGTAAGTTCACCCAGTTCCTCTACCTCTACGTCATCTTTTACCAGGCTATATGTTCTCTGGCTTATGAATATCTGATCTGGTCCTGCCATCTCCTCCAGGCGGGAGGCCAGGTTTACATTTCGTCCCACTATGGTATAATCGCGGTGGTTTTCTGAGCCGATGTACCCCAGCGTGACATACCCGGTGTTGATACCCACACCGATTTGAATAGGAATGGGAAGGGGGTGGAAAAATCCCTGGCCGCTTAAGTCTGTGAGTTTGCTTTTCATTTCCAGTGACATCCTAATTGCTCTTAAGGCGTGGTCGGGATAGTCCAGGGGGTCCCCGAAGAACCCCATGATTCCGTCCCCTAGAAAGCTGCTCAAGGTGCCTCCATGTCGGAATATTATTTGAGTCATCTCCTGAAAGTACCGGTTCAGCATATCTACCACCTCTTCAGGCTCCATCTGCTCATTCATAGCACTAAACCCTCTGATATCCGAAAAGAATACAGTAAGGTTTTTCCTCTTGACCTGAGTTGGGGTATCCTCCATGGATAACCTCTCTGCCAGTACCGGGGGGAGGTATCGCCTTAAGTCAACCATGCGCTGTATCTGGTCTGCTCTTCTTTCCAGGTCTTGAAGTGCTCTTTCTCCCCGTTTTCTACCCACTGCGGGTATGGCCTCCAATCTAGACCTTACCTCTCTTATTATCTCCCCCAGAGGAAAGTTCTTATCCTCCACCACTTCTTACCTTTCTTAATATTATAGGCCATAAACCCTCGATTGAGGAAGCGGCAAAGACACTGATTTGCCCATACCTTCACCTCTTACTACAATTATCTTACGGGGCTGTAGCTTAGCCGGGAGAGCGCCTCCCTTGCACGGAGGAGGTCAGGGGTTCGAATCCCCTCAGCTCCAGTGATAGTAATCATAATCGGAGATATTCTATCGCCTTATCATCTTTATGTGCTTAATTTTAGGCAACCATAATGCCGCAAGGAGGTCCAAAGGTTATGTGGTAACCCCGTCAGGGTTGTACTAGTTCCCCCAAATTTTTAACATTCCCTGATTTTACTCTTGACCCTGTAAACATCCGAGGTTAAAATTGGATTAGCAGTCTTAAGCCAAAAGTGCTATAATATTTTCTAAAAGGAGGTGAATGGTGAATCTAAAACCCCTGGGAGATAGAGTTGTGGTAAAGCCCACACCTAAAGAGGAGGTGAGCAAAGGAGGCATTGTCATCCCGGATACGGTTA
>Ga0209633_10005593_pt1 | contig 10988 bp, 8 predicted proteins | sample Cruoilmetagenom1_FD_187290 | JGI IMG/M metagenome (GOLD analysis project Ga0209633, IMG submission 187290) | Oil polluted marine microbial communities from Coal Oil Point, Santa Barbara, California, USA - Sample 1 (SPAdes) (version 2) | ecosystem: Environmental > Aquatic > Marine > Oil seeps ... | reverse complement strand
TTTGTCGAGATGTTCTTCATGGGGTATGACGTGACCATTAGGGCCCATCTCTCCGTGTGAATTCCAGAATTCGTTCCAATCAATAAAGAAATTCTTATATTTTGATTTGTCCCCCTTCTTCAATAGATCCTGAAACTGGGGAGAGCCTACGGAGAGGTGGTTCAAAACGAGATCGAGCTTGAACATGACATTGAGCTCATGGAGTTGTTCCAAATCTTCCCGTGAAACAAGCTCATCATTGAGATCGTAATCGATAATAGAAAAGCCACGATCCAAATCACTGTTAAAAATGGTGGGCAGGATGTAGAACAAAGAAAATACATCTTTGAATTCCGGCAGCTTGAGCATGCGGACTACATCCGCCAGTTTTCGGCCAATGCTGTCAGGGTATGCGTTAAATATGACGCCTTTCGGCAAATCGATTTCTGATGACATAACGTCGCTTTTCATCACTCCCGCTTAATTATTTATATTTTTTATGTGCCCATATATATGGCAAATTACTCGGTACCGACGACCGGATAGCTTGAATATTCTAATGGCTAAACCGCTCTGGGGGAATATTTTCGGGTCCATGTTGCGGTAGTTGGCGACGGCCAGGGCGAATAGATCTGGCCGGATCAGCCTCCAAGCGGCACCGATCATCCATCTCCCGTTACAAGTGGCACTCGAGTATGGGTAGTGTACAGCAGTAAGATTCGTACACGGTATGTCAGATTAAGCCTGAACCACGACAGCTAATATTAGCGAAGTTCAGGATCCGGGCCGGTCTTGTTGCAGGCGTTTTTCTGCATCGCGTCCAGCTTCGCCCTGATCTCGGCCATGCGAAACTTCAGCCAGCGGCTGCAACGGCTAATCCCCTCCACGGTACCGGCATCCATCACCTGCCCTTCCACTAGCACCTCGGCCAGGGTGTCACAAAAGCAGGTATAAAATTCATTCAAGGCGGTAAATTCGTTGGATAACTGCAAGAGATCCTCGGCCAGGCTTGAAACCGAAGTGATTGATTTTTGTTCAAATTCAAACATAGGTTTTCCTAAACCTAATTTATTTATGATTCCGTATATATGGCCGCTAAACCGATATCGGAAACACGCCCTATTGGACGTGTTAGACACGTACTATAGGGCGTATAACTCAAACATGCAAGCCAAATCATCGAAGAGACTGGGTTGGGAACGAGATTGACAATTGGGGATCTGGTAAGAAAGAAACGAACTGAAAAATCCTGGACTCAGGAAAGATTATCGTCCGAGGCTGGCATCAATAATCGTTTCCTGCAAAAAATAGAAGCCGGCGATAGAACTCCATCCCTCGAAACCATCTTCAAACTTTCCTCTGCCCTTTCAATCACCCCAGACAAATTGATTACCCCGCTCTGGAAGGAATGGCGGAAGGATAATTAGATCAATCGAGTCTGACCTATTGATTATATATCCTCATAATCTATTCCAAAATCACTATCTGCTCGGACAACTCTACATAAATTAACCTCATGCTCATAGTTGCCAACGATTTCTTTTATTAAAGCAACATCTTCATCAGATGCATGCAACCCGAAACAAATCTGTTTAAGAAATGATTTTGGTATATTAAATTTGCCTGGAATTTTCCTTATGATTCTCATTTCGTTTTCATAGTCCCAGCAAGGATTCTTTGATGTTAGCGATAACAATAAAATATCATTGATTGTATTAACCGCAAAACCATCATCTATTTCTTTTTCACTATTTGCAAACCTTATAAACCAGTTTGTCAACGGATCAATATCATACTTTACTGTGCTGGTAACTAAGATATTATCAACATTTGTATTGTCAAAAATAAATTGATATGGGATTTCATATAAAATACGAATGCCTCGATGATTATCAGCATAGTGTGACCACATGAGTGGTTCTTTGTCTGATTTTAATGCTTTAGAGAAAGAGCACACCCCCCATTCATGCATCGCTTTTTCTCTCAACTCAAAATTCTCACCGTCATTTATTAGTATTTTGAGTCTATCAAGCCCAAATCGACTATGACTACCTATAGCAGTTTCCATAGCCTTATTCATAGCTTTGCTAATATCTAGCCGGCAGTCAAATGGATCATTTAATTTTTCCGGCTTAGCGAAAAACAAATACCCTTTGACCAAGGAATCAATAAGATTTTTGTTAATTGTCGAGAACCTGTAGAGGCTATAATCTTTCATCAGAAAATGTGGTCTGCCCCCATTATTTACAGATTTATTTTGACCATGGCTTTCTTTTGCTATGTTCATCTAATTGTTTTAAATATGCCTTATGATCACGAACTACGTCTTCAATGTATTGACGAAATAGTATGGATATTGGATATGTGAAGGCTTTGATTATAGTCAACATTGATTCTCTGACGACATATCCTGTACTTGGTGAATTCAGATAAGCGTCATGTTGTGTTACTGCATGTGAAATTAAATTCGCTCCTATAGCGGCACTATAAAAAGGTATAATTAGTGATGCAATTTTAAATTCCCGATAAAGTTCACCCGTTTCTTCGTACTTATTAGCAAGCAATAGTGCTAAACCTTCTGTAATTCCTAAAAATATAGATGCAAGAGATATCAGTAATGCTCCTGAAAGAAAAACAACAAATCTTGGTACACCAGGATCCTTTATGCTCCACAGAATGCCGATGCTTATTAATATAGAAACTACAACGATCCAGAAAAGTGATGTAGCAAATAATTCCATTTTAATTCTCAATATTTTATAATTATTATTAATATACTTTTCTTAATCTATCTAATAGTGATCCTAATATTTCTTTTTCCATTACTATATTAAACCGAGATGCGACTAGAGTCTGAAGCTTTATGCTGGTTTCAATATATTCAATTTGCTCGTCAATTGAAAACCTTTTCCAGTTGTCATTATTTTTCTTTGAATTATGGGCTTTTAGTATAACTTGGAAGTTATCTGGATGATGTTGACCAGGATCACTCGGGTTCAAAAGGGCCTTGGCGTGATCAACCTCAAAATCAAGGCCGAAAAATGTTTTTAGTTGTTTAGTGATTGTTTCAAATTCGGTCACACGGTACTGGTCATGAGTACCCATTAATTGGAGCGCAGAACGGATGATTTCGCTACGGCGTAAGGGGGCTATATCGTCTTCTATATCTTGTTTTTCGTGCTCAGCCCTTTTGTCTTCAGATACATATCGAACCTTCCTGGGTCTTTCACTAGTATCTACTTCAATTTTTCCCTCATACCCTCGCTGACTAATAATTGAACCAATTCTTGCGGCAATCTCTCTCAATCCAGTCGTATCGTTTTTCTGTTTTTCTGCTTCTTGATTTGCTTTATCTAGCAGATCGGGGTAGAGCTCACAAAAACGCTGCGCCCACTCTGAAACGGTCACCCAGTCATCAAATGTTTTTAGTGCTTCTAAATACTTTGCTCGAAAGGTGCTACTCATTCTGTATCTCCATTATTTAACAGAACTTCTAACCATCATCTATTTCTTGGTACCAACAGGCAAAGGCGGCAAATCTAACTCTTTAAGGAACTCATTATGTTTTTTGGTTGATTCAACGATATTTTTTTCCAAAGCAACTAAATTATCATTCACTTCATATATATTGATCTGTTCTTCTGGTTTAGCAGTACTTACATAACGTGAGATATTTAAGTTGTAATCATTCTTCTCAATCTCTTCCATTGATACTCGGCGTGAGTAGCGGTCTTCTTCTTTCCGGTTCTGATAGGTATCAATAATTTTTTCAATATGCCCTATTTCACCATTTGGCATTTCGTCTGTATGTAACAAACGATTCTGGCGTTTTCCTTTTTCAAAGTGTTCGCTGGCGTTGATGAAGAGTACATCATCCGGCTTTTTGCAGCGTTTCAGCACCAGGATACAGACAGGGATACCGGTGGAGAAAAACAGGTTGGGAGCCAGTCCAATAACAGTATCGATATGGCCGTCTTTTAGCAATTTGGTGCGGATGCGAGCTTCTGCGCCACCACGGAACAGTACTCCGTGGGGTAGAATGATTGCCATCACGCCGCTGTCACTTAGGAAGTGGAAGCCGTGCAACAGGAAGGCGAAGTCGGCGGCGGATTTTGGGGCGAGGCCGTGGTTTTTGAAGCGGAAGTCTTCGCCCAGGGCTTCGTTAGGTTCCCAGCGATAGCTAAAGGGTGGATTGGCGACGACGGCATCGAATTGAAGTTTTTTCGCTGGATTCATCTCGTTGAGAATATCCCAATCGTTGAGCAGCGAATCGCCGTGGTGAATCTCAAACTCGGTATCCTTGACGCCGTGCAGCAACATGTTCATGCGTGCTAGGTTGTAGGTGGTGATGTTTTTTTCCTGACCGTATATCTTGCCGATACCACCTTTACCAAGTTGCTTGCGGACATTGAGCAATAGCGAACCGGAGCCGCAGGCGAAGTCGTATACCTTATTGAGTTTTTTCTTTTTGCCGGTGGCCGGCTCCTGGCTGTCCAGGGTCACAATGGCGGAGAGGATGCTTGATATTTGTTGTGGGGTGTAGAACTCGCCTGCCTTTTTTCCCGAGCCTGCGGCGAACTCGCCGATCAGGTATTCATAGGCATCGCCGAGAATATCCGTATCGGTGCCGAATTCGGCAATGCCCTCGGCGATTTTTTTAATAATGTTGCACAGTTTTTCATTGCGGAGTTTGGGCGTCTTGCCCAGTTTTTCGGAATGGAGATTAATCTCTGAGAACAAGCCTTGAAAGGTGCTTTCAAAGGACTTCTCTTCGATATATTTAAAACCTTTCTCAAGAGTTTTCAGCAGATCCATATGCTGGGTACGCGCCATCTCATAGATACTGCTCCACAGGTGTTGCGGCTCGATGACATAATGTACCTTGAGTCGCATCTGTTTTTCGAAGTCGACAACGTCGTTAGCATTCGCTTCATACCAAATCGCCAAAGGCGCACGCTTTTCTTCACCTTCCTGCATAGGATAATCTCGCCCCAGTTCCTTTTGCGCCGCTGCTTCGTAATTGTCGGAGAGGTAGCGCAAAAACAGGAACGAGAGCATATAGTCGCGGAAGTCATCGGCATTCATCGCGCCGCGTAGCTGGTTGGCGATATCCCAGAGGGTTTTGCCAAGTTGGTTAAGCTCTTCTTTGGTCATGCTGCTGTCTCTTCAGGTTGTTCCGGGAACAATTCGGGGTTGAATCGATAGTTCGCCATAAAATCATTTAAAATCTTTTTGAAATACTGTTTGTTTTCTTCCAGCATTTCGCGAGGCTCAAACAGTGAATAATTTCCATGGCTCAATACATTAATCATTCGCGCATGGAGCATGCCGTCTTCATCTTCTCTATCTTGCTTGATGCAAGCAGAAAAATTTTTGAAGCCATGAAAGGTAGCTGTTTTTTCCAATATGCTACGCAACACATTGAAATGGTAGGTATAAAGCTGATCGGACTCAACCGCTTCGTGCAACTGCTTAAGCAATGCGACATGATGGAAAAATGGCGTGTCATTTGTATAACGTAGCGAGTAGCTACCATCAGCTTTATCACCATTAAAGAAAAGAGGTTGTAGCGGATTGCTGCGCCCACGTTCATTTAACTCGTTCCACATTACGTTGAAGAAAAGCGCATGATGTGAAGAGATTACGGTCTTAATTTCACCATTCGCACCCTTCAGTAATTGGGCCAAATGACTGGCTACAGTGATGGCGTTATTGTCGTCCAACGAAGAGATAGGATCGTCGATATAGAGATATTTAACCCAGTCATAGGCCTCTTGCCCGTCTATGGCCAATTGTGCGACTGCGAGAAAGAAGCACCAGATAAAAATATTCTCCTCGCCACGTGATACCTTGATGGAGACAGGGTCACCACTTTCATCACGCTCGCGGTAGAAAATAATTTCCCATTTATCGTAATCGATTAAGAAGTTAAAGTCCGCATATCGTTCCAGCAGTGGGCCGATGCGGTTTTCCATCTCCAGTTCTTGCAGGCCGCCAAAGAAACGTGATTCGCGGTTCAGTCGCAACACACGTCTAGCGTCATTATCTAGATCGTTGTCCCAACTAAACAAATCTTCGGTGAAGGCATTGAAGTAGAGTGTGTCTCGCTCGTCACCGTTTTTACCCAGTTCTTTAAATTCCATCGAGAGGCGGGTTTTGCCTGTGCCGTTGTAGGCAAATAGCAGGATGTACTTCTTCTCTGTCAGCTTTTCGCGCAGGTGGGTGGCGACGTTGTTGAGGTCGGCAAAGGTGGCGAGGCCGTTGCTCATGCGACTACCTCATCCGTGGACGGGAAAAGCTGCTGCATCAGGCCTTTTTTATGGGCCTTGAGGGCGTCGATTTTTTGGGATTGGGCGGTGATCAGCTCGTCGATGGAAGTGAGGCAATCGGCGATTTTTTGTTGTTCTTTTTTTGATGGCATACTCATCAGTACGGTTGAAAACAAAGTTTTGTTAATAATTGGCACCGCTTGCTTTCCTGCGAGCTCTGCGATTTTTGATGAATTTAAATCTAATGCGTAGTAGACAAATGCATTTACATATTTTCCAAATGGAATAACAGAGTTAATTTGCTGATTGGTTGCACAGTCATACATATTTTGAGCAATTTTGCCAATGGTTGAACCAATGCAAACAAAGAGAATACTATGTGCTGGAATTTGACGCGTTTTGGAAAACCCTTTTTCAGAAAGCGTGGTTTTCGTTTTACTGACGAAACGATGGTCTGAAATATCTGCTGGCGAGGCAAACATCTTATCACCCCCGTAATTCTCTTTATCTGAGGTGCTTGGTGTATTCCCGGTAGTAATTTCGCCAATTTTAGAAATCGGTTTTATGTCCCATTCCCCCTTATCCCGAAACACAGGAAAGCGGCGTTTGGGGACGGTTTCGCCTTCGGCGGGAAAGAGTTGCTGCATCAGGCCTTTTTTATGGGCCTTGAAGGCATCGAGTTTTTGGGTTTGGGCGGTGATCAGCTCGTCGACGGAAGTGAGGCAAGCGGCGATTTTTTGTTGTTCATCTGGCAAAGGATTGGGCAACAAGAGAGCTGAGAATTGCTTGTAACTAACCATTTTTCCATCACGAATACCCTCGATATTTCTATTCATGCTCTGAATAAAAATACTCGTCTTAAAAAAATACTTAAAAAAATGATTAATTACGTCGATTTTTTTTCGAAGAATTACATATGCTGGACTGCATAGACCCTTGTATGTTGAATATTCAATACCACCCTGAAAAGATCTAAGGCTAATAATAAAATCGCCAGGCTCTACTACTTTATAGCTTTCGATGCTTTTATCAGTTACTGAAACTTGATAATCAATTTCTTCTCGTGGAATAGCTCCATGCTCTTGTGTAATCGCAAGAATAGGAAGATCAGAATTGTGGTTCTTATTGGATATTTGATCAAAAACGTTATTGCCATTTAGGAACGACCACCCCCCCTTTTCACGAAACTCAGGAAAACGCAACTCTGGCACCAAGCCCTTATTCTTTTGCTTACTCATAGGCATTTAATCCTGAAATTTCACGGCCACCCGCGAGCTTTTGCAGATAGGGCACCAGGTCTTCCATCAATGCCAGCTCGGCTTCACGCCGTGCCTTCCATCCCAGCCCTAATGGGCTAAGCAGGTCTGTGAGTTGTTCACCGTCGAAGATCATGCGGCCCATAATGGCATCAACGAAGATTTGCAGAGCAGTGGTTTGCAGGCCGTGCTTGTTGGCGATGTTGGCCAGGTCATCGGCGGCCTTTTGTGCTTTGAATTTCTGAAAGCCTTCGCTGATTTCTTTATCTGTAAAACTGCTCGTTTTCAGTTTTTCTCGATTGGCTTCAAGATAGGCCTTTATATCTTCTTTTTCTGTCTCTAAGTTTGAGTGTGAACTAATCATTTCGATGATCTGCTCTAACGTCATCTTCTGCTTGCCAGTCTTCTGGGTGGATTTGGCAATCAGCCCCATGATGTAGTCGTAGTCGATGATGCTAGATGCGAACAACACCAGGTCGAACTCCAGTTGCTGCACTTCAGGCTCCGCCTCATCACCTTTGCCCTGCATGCGCTTGAGTTCCAGCGCGGTGTCGAGATAAGCGGCCTTGAAGCTGCGCAGGGTGTCGGTGGGCAGCTTCTGCTCGATGGAATCTTTACTCTGCTCGTCGAGGTCGGTGTATTGCTCCAGTTGGGTCTTGAGCTTTTGCACCTCTTTAAAGTGGTTGATGAATTCCGCCTTGGCGGTATCGCCCTTGAGGTTGACCACTTGCGAGGGCTCGCAGGGCAGCCCTTTGGCTTGCATGAAGGTTTGCAGTTGGTCCACGGCCTTTTGGTATTTTTCCACCACCTTGGGGGCGGGGTCGACCAGCCAGATTTCCCGCGCCTTGTCGATGGCCGCGCCGGAAAAGAGTTTGATGGCGGCGTCGACTTCGTCTTCCTGATAGCGGAAGTCGAGGATATTGCCCCAGGGCTTGCTGTCGTTGAGGATGCGATTGGTACGCGAAAAGGCCTGGATCAGGCCGTGGTGTTTGAGGTTTTTATCCACGTACAGGGTATTGAGGTATTTGGAATCGAAGCCGGTGAGCAGCATATCCACCACGATGGTGATGTCGATCTTGTTTTTGCGCGGGTAGTCGGCATTGCTGTATTTGTGATCCTTGATACGTTGTTGTACGTCCTGATAGTACAGATCGAATTCATTGATGGTGTGGTTAGTACCGTATTGAGTGTTGTAATCGGCAATAATGGCTTTAAGTGCCGCTTTTTTCTTCTCCGGTTCTTGTTCGTTATCTTTCTTTTCTTGTTGCAGATCTTCCTGAAGCTGTTTCACGTCTTTGTTGCCTTCCGCCGGGGGCGAGAAGACGCAGGCGATGTGCAGCGGCTCGTAGGTTTCATCTTCCGCCCGCTTTTGTGCTTGAAGCTCTTTGAATAGTTCATAGTATTCAATGGCGTTATTGATCGACGCCGTGGCCAGCATGGCATTGAAGCGGCGATGGTCGGTGGCGTTGTTGTGTTTTTTTAGTATTTCATTGATAACGGCTTCTGCTGGCAGTATCTGCCCCTTTTTGGGCTTTTTGTCGCCTTCCTTGCCAAAGTAGTCGATATGGAAACTCAGCACGTTCTTGTCGTCGATGGCGTGGGTTATGGTGTAGGCGTGCAGTTCTTTTTCGAAGATATCTTTAGTGGTTTTGAATGTGCCGACGTTGCCTTCTACCTGCTGATAGTTGGCATTTTGATCAAAGATTGGCGTACCGGTAAAGCCGAACAGTTGTGCCCTGGGAAAGAACTCTTTAATGGATTTGTGGTTGTCGCCGAACTGGGAGCGGTGGCATTCGTCGAAGATGAAGACCACGCGCTTATTGGCCAGGGGCTCGAGCCGTTGCTTGAAGGTCTGTTTGCCTTCTTTTTGTTTCGCCTTATTGCGCTTGCTGTTTTCGTCCAGTGCCAGGCCTAGTTTTTGGATGGTGGTGACAATCACCTTGTCGACGTAGTCGTCTGACAACATGCGGCGCACCAGGGCTTCGGTGTTGGTGTTGTGCTCGACGCAGCCTTCCTGGAATTTGTTGAATTCCTCGCGGGTCTGGCGGTCGAGGTCTTTGCGGTCCACAACGAACATACATTTTTCAATATCGGGGTTGTCTTTCAGCAGGGTGGAGGCCTTGAACGACGTCAGGGTCTTGCCGCTGCCGGTGGTGTGCCAGATATAGCCGTTGCCGCGATTCTGGTGGATGCAGTCGACGATGGCCTTGACCGCGTAGATCTGGTAGGGGCGCATGATGAGGATTTTTTGCTCGCTTTGCACCAGAACCATGTAGCGGCTGATCAGTTGGCCCAGAGCGCACTTTTCGAGGACGTCGTCGGCAAAGTCGTGCAGATGGGCGATTTTGTTGTTGTCTTCATCGGCGTGCTGGTAGATGGGCAAAAAGCGCTCTTCGGCGTTAAAGCTGAAATGTTGATTACGGTTGTTGGCGAAGTAGCGGGTATCCGTTTCATTACTGACGATGAATAGCTGCATGAAACAGAGCAGCGAGTTGCTATAACCATTACCGAGGTCGTTTTTGTAGTCGACGATCTGCTCCATCGCCTTGCGCGGGCTGATTTGCAGCGTTTTTAATTCGATTTGCACCAGCGGCAGGCCGTTGAGCAGGAGGATGACGTCATAGCGGTGGTGGCTGTTGTCGGTATTGATACGGAGCTGGTTGATGACCTCAAACTCGTTTTTGCACCAGTCGCGGAGATTGACGAGCATGTATTCCAGTGGGGTGCCATCTTCACGATTGAATTTGCCCTTCTCTCGCAGGGCCTGCGAGGCGGTAAAGACATCGGAAGTAATAATCTCGTCGCGCAGGCGGGCGAATTCAGCGTCGGTGAGGTGGACGCGATTCAGCGCCTCGAATTTCTCACGGAAGTTTTGCTCAAGCGCAGCCTTATCGTGGATATCGGTCCGATAGGTGTATTTGAGATCTTGGAGCTTGGCAATCAGGTCTTGTTCGATTTGGCTTTCTTTTATCATTCTTATGCCTTAATGATGGCTCGCCCTTTAGTATTATTATTAACCAGCTGAAATAGAGTACTTTCCAACCTAGCCAGTCTTTTGCCCCTGCCAATTCTATATCAATCCCCAACTACATATATAGAAACACCCCAATCATTCTCTTATATCGCGTATGGCTTAGCTCACGCAACTGCTGAAAACGCTGTGTTTATGGGTACCTGATAGATTTAGTAGTGGGATGTGGTTATTAAATAGTCAATGAGTAGGGTTGAGGCTGTGTTGCCAGAAGTGATTTTGTCCTTCGGGCTTTTGGTCACTCACGGCATCCATACCTTCCGTGACATTAATACATCCTTGTATGTCATCCCCGCCCCCTAACCCCCGCCCTGAGGACGGGGGGATCTACAGGCTGGATACCGGCCTGCGCCGGTATGACGGTATGTATTGATATTCCTGCCTGTCTTGATCCGATTATCAGGACACCCATCCCAAGCAGACGCACCTCCATGTGCCCCTGTATTGTTATCC
>Ga0209633_10005592_pt1 | contig 10990 bp, 14 predicted proteins | sample Cruoilmetagenom1_FD_187290 | JGI IMG/M metagenome (GOLD analysis project Ga0209633, IMG submission 187290) | Oil polluted marine microbial communities from Coal Oil Point, Santa Barbara, California, USA - Sample 1 (SPAdes) (version 2) | ecosystem: Environmental > Aquatic > Marine > Oil seeps ... | reverse complement strand
CCATTCAGGTGCATCTGTAATCTCATCAAAACCATCAATAGTTTCACCAATTACATTAAAGATACGACCAAGTACCTTTTCTCCAACTGGAACTTTAATAGGAGCACCAGTAGCAGTAGCATCCATACCACGTACTAAACCTTCACTCATATCCATTGCAATCGTTCTAACACGACCGTCACCTAAGTGAGCTGCAACTTCTAGTACTAAACGAGTTGTAGTACCTTCTAAACTTACTTGAACTTCAATTGCTTCGTTAATTGTTGGAAGATAACCATCAAAATCAACATCAACAACCGGGCCCATAACCTGGCTTATTTTACCAATCATATTTTTCTCCATTATTTCATCGACTCCACACCACTAATAATCTCTATTAGTTCTGTAGTAATAGCTGCTTGTCTAGCTTTATTAAACTCGACATTTAAACTTTTTACCATATCTTTAGCATTATTAGTTGCTGTATCCATAGCCTGCATTCTAGCACTATGTTCAGCAGCAACTGAATCTATTAAAGAGTAGTACATGTTGTACTCAACATATCTATTTACTAAAGAGTCAAGCATACGCTCTTCATCTTCAGCTTCAACTTCTAACATAGAACTTGTTTGTGATTTGTCACAATCATATTCTGCTGTATCAACTGGTAATACTTGATTAACATGTAACTCTTGAGTCATCATGTTTTTAAAACCATTGTATATAATGTGAAGACCATCGATTTTTCCATCTTTGTAATCTTCAATAGAAGTCATAATAAATTCATCAGATCTATCTTTCTCAGGCTTAGAACTTAAATCTATAACTGTATCAAACATCTCTGTTTCGTTATATTTAAAGAATTCTACACCTTTTTTACCGATTCCACGTAAACGCACTTTTACATTTTTTTCTTTATACTCTTTTAAAAGGCTTTTAACAGCTTTAATAGTTTGAATATTAAAACCACCACAAAGACCTTTATCCGCAGTTACAAAAACAATGTCAACCATTGAAGGATTTTCAATCTGTGTAAAACAACGATTTTCAATTCCTCCAATTTTACTACACTCTATGCGTCCAGCTATTTCGGCAATTACCTGATTCATTTTCTGAGCATAAAGACGAGAGCGCTTTGCTAACTCTTCTGCACGACGAAGCTTTGCAGTTGATACAAGCTTCATTGCACGTGTCGTCTTTTGAGTATTAGAAACACTCTTTATCTGTCTTTGAATATCTTTCAAGTTTGCCATAAAGTATCCCTTATGCCGCTACAAAGCTAGCTTTGAACTCTTCAAGTGCTTTCATTAATAGTGCTTTTGTATCATCATCTACTTTAGAAGCACTTCTAATATTCTCAAAAATTTGAGGATAAGATGCTTCAATAAATGGATACATCTCAGCTTCAAAACGAACAACATTTGATGGATCGAAATCATCTAAGAAACCTTCATTACCAGCAAAAATGATAGCAACTTGTTTCTCTGCAGCTAGAGGAGAGAAAGGTCCTTGTTTAAGAACTTCAACCATTCTCTGTCCACGCTCTAGTTGCTTACGAGAAACTTCATCAAGATCAGATGCGAATTGAGCAAATGCTTGAAGTTCACGATACTGAGCAAGATCAAGACGTAAAGTACCAGCAACTTGTTTAGTAGCTTTAATCTGAGCAGCACCACCAACACGAGATACAGAAAGACCAACATTAATCGCTGGACGTACACCCGAGTTAAATAGTTCAGTCTCTAGGAAAATCTGACCATCTGTAATTGAAATAACGTTAGTTGGAATATATGCCGCAACATCACCAGCTTGAGTTTCAATAATAGGAAGTGCAGTTAATGAACCAGCTCCATCTTCATCACATACTTTCGCAGCTCTTTCAAGAAGACGAGAGTGAATATAGAAAACATCACCAGGATATGCTTCACGACCCGGAGGACGACGAAGAATAAGTGACATTTCACGGTATGCAACTGCATGCTTAGATAAATCATCATAAACGATTAGACCATGTCTTGCATTATCACGGAAATATTCTCCCATTGTAACACCAGTATATGGAGCTAAGAATTGAAGTGCAGAAGCTTCAGCAGCAGTTGAAGATACAACAATTGTATACTCCATTGCACCATGCTCTTCTAAACGACGAACAATCTGAGCTACTGTTGATTCTTTTTGACCGATAGCTACGTATACACAAGAAACACCATTACCCTTTTGGTTAATGATTGCATCGATTGCAACAGTAGTTTTACCAGTCTGTCTATCACCAATGATAAGCTCACGTTGACCACGACCAATTGGAACAAGTGCATCAATAGCCTTGATACCAGTTGCTAAAGGCTCATGAACTGATTTTCTGTTCATGATTCCAGGAGCTTTTTCTTCAACAAAACGAGTTTCAGAAGTTTCAATTGGACCTTTACCATCTATTGGCTCACCAAGTGCATTTACAACACGACCAAGAAGTGCATCACCAACAGGAACTTTAAGAAGTTTTCCTAAACGCTTAACACTCATACCTTCACGAAGCTCTGTTCCAGCACCAAGGATAACAACACCCACAGCACTCTCTTCAAGGTTCATTACCAGACCCTGAGTTCCATCTTCGAATTCAACCATTTCTCCAGCCATAACATTGCTAAGTCCGTAAACTTGTGCAACACCATCAGCGTAAGAAACAATTTTACCTGTTTCATTAATATCAACACTTAATTCAAAGTTATCGATACGCTCTTTAATTATTGAGCTGATTTCATCAGCTTGTATTTTTGCTACCACTATTGTTCTCCTCTTATGAAGTTAAATTGCTTTTATTATATGTTCTATAAATTGGGAATCGATTCTATCTTTAGAAAAATTAATTTCTATTCCAAGACCTTCAACTTCAACTTTAATACCATTAAAATCATTTTTAATAGAAGTTAATGTTATGTTAGAATCAAATTTTTTACTTAATCCACCGCTTAGTTCCGCTACAACTTTTGCATCGATATCGCTATTGCTAGAGACAATACCACCGTAAGTTTTAGTTGAGTTTGCAACATCTTTTACTAATGCAACTGCCATTGCTGGAATTATATTAATACGTTTGTTTTCAACAAGCAGTTTAATTAAGTTATCTATTTGATTAGATTTCGCCGATTTTACAGCTTCTAATAATATCTCTTGCTTTTGAGCTGATTGTACATTTGGATTATCAATAATCCCAATGAACTTCTCATCTTTAAAAGAGTCTGCTAATGCAGAAAATACCGTAGTGATACTTGTCATAGATTCTAAATCAGAGTTAGCTTTTAAAGCTTTTATATATCTTTTTGCGATCAACTCTTCCATCTATGCCACCTTCTTCAAGATTACATTAGCCATAGCTTCTTTATCAAAACTACTACCACTTTGACTCAATGTCTCAGTAACTATTGTCTCAACGACACCGCGAACCATATTTCTTTGTTCAAACTCAGTAAGTGATGCATGCTGCTTAGAAATAGCTTCTAAATCAGAATCACACTGAACCATCATGCCGTCATTAATAATTTTGTTCTCTTTTTTTGAAGAAACAGCCAACTCTTCTGCAAACTTTTCAGCTTCAGAAATTTTTGCTAGTGCTTCTTTTTTAAGAGTAACAGACTCATTTAGCTTATCTTGAACTCTTTTCAAGTCATCAGCTATTGCTTGACTTCTTGATGCAAAGTAAGATTTTGCTGGTTCAGCTACTAAATACCAAATTAAGCCGGCAAAAAGTACAAAGTTAACTGTTCTTTGAACAATGTCTGTGCCTTCATGACCTGCTTCAGATGCTAATGCAATAGTTGATACAGATAGCATTAATACTAAAATTCTATTCACATTTGATCCTTTATATTTGACTGAATTTAGCTTCAACAGCTTTTTTAAACACTGGAACTTGAGCCATCAAGTCACTTGTCAACTGCTCTTTAGATTTCGCAAGTGATTGCTCAAACTCTAAATATTCATGTGCTAATTCAGCACGTTTTGCTTCTATTTTGCTGTCTGCTAACTCTTTAGCATCTGCAATAACTTTTTCTCTTAGGGCCGCAGCTTCTAGTTTAGCATTCATAATTATTGATTCGGCTTTTGAAGTCAACTCATTAATTTCGTCATCATTTGAACCTACTTTTTCAAGGTCTTTTTTGATATCTTCATCACGTTTATTCATAAAGCTAAATAATGGATTATAAAGCCAACTGTTAAGAACGGCTATAAGCGAAAGAAATACAACAAATGTAGCCAAAAGTAGTATCGGATTTATATCTAACATAGCACCTCCTAAAAGTTGCGTGATTATACTACTATTAAATTGAAAGGATAGTTAAACTAGTTAAAAATGCTAAAAGAATTTTATATTTTTTATAATTTGGGGAGTAAAAATAGAAATATTTTGTTATTTTGAGAGATAATTCAAAAAATCATTCACTTCATCTTGACTTTGAAATTCCAGTGTTATTTTGTTATTTGATGATTTGACATTGAGCCCCAACATATCACATCTATCTTTTATATCATCAAAATCATATGATTCAAGTGTAGTTTTAGAAGATGTAACAGGAGTGAAATTTTTCATATTTTTTATCATAGATTCAACTTCACGTACACTCAGTTTTTGTCCAATTATTGAGTTTACAACTAGCTGCTGTTGTTTCTCGTCTAAACCCACTAAAACTTTTGCATGACCTGCTGTTATTTTTTTTTCAATCAAGGCTTTTTGTGTTTTAGCAGATAACTGTAACAGTCTTAAAGTGTTAGTGATATGGGTTCTACTCTTATGAATTCTCACAGATAACTCTTCATGAGTCAGTTCATGCAGTTTTAAAAGTTCTTGATAAGCATCTGCCAATTCAACTGAGTTCAACTGCTCTCTTTGAATATTTTCAATTAGTGCAAACTGTCTCATCTTCTGTTCATCACTATTTAAAACGATTGCACGAATTTCTTTTAATTTTGCAAGTTTATGCGCACGAAGTCTTCTCTCTCCTGCGATTAATACATATCCATCTATATCTTCAGTCACAACAACAGGTTGAAGCAATCCATCATTCTTGATAGATTCAGCCAACTCTGAAAGAGCCTCTTCATCAAATGATTTTCTAGGCTGAAATGGGTTAGGTCTGATATCTTTAACTAATATCTCTAAAACACTATCTCTATGAGAACCTTCATTCTCATATGCCTCATCCATTTCACCTAAAAGTGCATCTAATCCTCTGCCTAACTTCTGTGTCTTCATTAATCCATTATCGCTTTTGCTAAATTTTGATATGCAACAGAACCACTAGATTTCACATCATAAAGAATTGCAGGTTTTCCAAAAGATGGAGACTCTGCCAGTTTTACATTTCTTGGAACTACTATATATTTATCTTTAGAATCCTTAAAAAGTTTACCCTTAAAATGCTGACGTAAATCTGCAAAAACCTGTTTAGAAAGATTATTTTGAGAAGAAAACATCGTCGGTACGAAACCTTTAATAGTTAGTTTTGGATTAATTGATTTTCTTACTAATTTTACAGTATTTAAAAGCTGTGCAAGACCTTCAAGTGCAAAAAATTCACACTGTATGGGAATAATAACTGAGTTTGAAGCTGAAAGAGCATTAATAGTCATTGGTCCAAGTGCCGGAGGTGAATCAATAATAATATAGTCATAGTCTTTAAGTACGTTTGCTATAGCTTTTTTAAGAACAAGCTCACGTCCTTTTGCATTATCCGCATCATAGTACTCTTTTTCTATACCGACAAGACCAATATTTGATGGAGCCAGGTGAAGTGTTGGCAGGTCTGATTTTAAAATAATATCTTTTAGTTTTTTAGTTCCAATTAACACATGATAGATATTAAACTCATAGTCATTTCTATGAAAACCTAGAGATGTAGTAGCATTTGCCTGAGGGTCTGAGTCTATCAAAAGTACTTTTTTTTCAGCCACTGCCAGTGAAGCAGCTAAGTTTACAGCAGTCGTTGTTTTACCAACACCACCCTTTTGATTTGCAATTACTATTACTTCACTCATCTTAGACTATATATCCTCTCGTCGTTAACTATAATAGAGCCATCACTTTGCAGTTGTGCCTCACCTAATGAAATTCTTAAATTATTTTTGTGTGTAAAAAATTTTTGATTACGATAAAATTCTAACTTATATTTACTAAAAACTTGCTTCCATGAAATCTTTTTTTCAATATTTGTAAAATACATTTGTAACAAATCTTCCCGTGATATTTTAATATCAAGAGCTGTAAATCCATCAGGAGAGTTAAGTAAATTTAATCCAACACCACATATAAGGCTATTTCCAACTACATTTGTAATCATTCCACCAAGTTTTAAATCATCTATATAAAAATCATTTGGCCACTTTAACCAAACTTTTGAACCAAACTCAGATAGAGTATGTTGTAAAATATAAGAAAGGTATATAGAAGAAGACTCTAATCTGAGATCATTTGGCAGCTCATTTAAATGAATAGTAAATGATAAAAAAAGGTTTCCATCCAAACCTTTCCACGAATTATCTCTACTGCCAATGCCATCTGTCTGTCTATTTGATACAACTGCGTATGGAGGCTTTATTTTTTGCTTAAGCAGTAACTCTTTTAAATATTTTTGAGTAGAGTCTACACTCTCAAGATAACGTATCTGCAAGAGTTAATCTTTTACCATTAATATATGAAAGAATATCTATCTCTTTTTTAGATGGCGCTTGAACCATATAGATTCTAATACTACCCTCACGGCATCCAACAACTATACTCTCAGAATCAATTTTTAAAATTTTACCAGCTTCATTTGAGCTAGTTTTATTCTCTACAGATATCTTTTTTAGTTTAAGTCCAGAACTTAAATATATTCCAGGCCAAGGAGTAAATGCACGGTATTTATTATAGAGTGTAACTGCGTTTATAAACTCTACTTCACCATCTGCTTTAGTTATTTTAGAACAGTGAGTTGAGAGGGAATCATCTTGAGGGACTGCTGTAAAAGAGGAGTAGTTTTCTAAGACATCGACAGTTAAATCTGCCGCTACATCCGTTAATCTACTAAATAGAGATTCAACCATCTCATTATCATCTACGTCTATAGTGTCAATTTTAATTATATCTCCGGTATCTAATCCCTCTTCCATAAACATAGCTGTAACACCTGTCTGCTTATCACCATTAAGCAGTGTTTGCTGAATTGGACTGGCACCTCTATATTGAGGTAAAATTGAAGCATGAAGGTTTATACAAGGAGCATGATCTAATATCTCACGTGGGAGTATCTGCCCATAAGCTGCTACAACGATATAGTCACACTTAATTGTCAAAAGTTCTTTTACAGTATCAGCATCACGAAGTCTGCTTGGCTGATATACTTCTATAGAGTTCTCCTCAGCTAGAACTTTAACTTCTGGTGGAGTCATGACTTTTTTTCGTCCAACTGGCTTATCTGGTTGAGTATAAACAGCTACTACATTAATAGCTGACGTTTGAATAAGTCTCTCTAAAATCACTTTTGCGTAATCGGGTGTACCCATAAATATAATATTCATTATTTTACCTCGTTTGTAAAAAGTGTTCCGCCATTATGCTTATTATCTAGGGTAAAACTTTTCACATCATTCAAATCAAATCCACTTGCTAAAAACATATCTTTATTTGATTTTAAAAGATAATCGGCAGCTTTTAATTTTGTCACTATACCACCTGTTGCAAACACACTGTTAGGAGTTGCCACTTTTCCGAGTTCACTTTCAGGTATCTCATTAACAATTTTTAAAACTTTTGCGTCTGCGTTTTCTCTAGGGTCTTTATCATAATATGCATCAATATCTGAGAGTATAACTAACATATCTGAGTCTGTATTTTTTGTTATGTAAGCTGAGAGTTGATCATTATCCCCTACTTCTAGCTCATCTGTTGAAGTTGCATCATTTTCATTGATAATTGGAATGACTCCATTTTCTAAAAGAGTATCAATCGTATTCTTAACCCTCTGTATATCATCTAATCTATTTAAGTTAACTGCAGTAACTAATACTTGAGCAATAATAACATTATACTTTGCAAATTTTCTTTTATAGTAGTTCATTAAAACAGGCTGTCCGATAGCTGCTAATGCTTGTTTGTTTGAGAGAATATTTCTATCTAAATTTAACCTTGTATATCCTGCTGAAACTGAACCGGATGAGACTAAGATTACTTCATTTTCTTTTTTAAGTTCGCACAAAAACTCTACTAAAGCTTTCATACGTTCTTGAGCCACTGAGTCGTTTTGTGTTAAAACAGCACTACCAACTTTAACTACTATTCGTCTCATATAAAGCCCCTATATATTTTATAAGTTTATTTTCTTGTCTGTTGTACTAAATTAAACAGAGCATTTTTGAGTGGCTCTATATTTTTACTTGATGCTGAAGATATTGGTGCAACAAAGTATGGTAACTTATTATCGTATCCTAGTGTAATATCAGAAGTATCTTGAATAAAGTAAGGAATCTCACTATCAAAATCAATTTCACTACTTTTATTAGCATCAAGACCTAAAAGAGATAAAAATCCATTTACTAAATCATTAATTTCATCAGGTGGTACAATATCAACACGAGTCAGTGCAATAGCATAGTTACTCTCACCTAGTTTTTCAGAAAATGAAGAAATCTCATCTTTTAGCGTATCAATCTGCTCTTTTAGCTCTCTATATGAAGCTAAATCAACCATATATAGAAGAGTTTTAGTTCTCTCAATATGTCTTAAGAACTGAATTCCAAGACCTTTTCCTTCATGCGCACCACCAATAATACCAGGAATATCAGCCATTACAAATGACTCAAAATCACCAATATTTACTTGACCCAACTTTGGAGTCAGTGTTGTAAACTCATAGTTTGCAATCTCTGGTCTGGCATTTGATACTGTAGAGATAAGAGTTGATTTACCAACATTTGGAAAACCAACAAGACCTATGTCTGCTATTAGTTTAAGGTCTAACTTTATCTCTCTTGTCTCACCTTTTTCACCAGGTTGAGCGTATGTAGGTCTTTGATTAGTTGGAGATTTAAAGTGAGTATTTCCAAGTCCACCTTTTCCACCTTGAAGAAACTTCTCTTCCTGACCATCTTTAATCATATCAAAAAGAATATCACCTGTTTGAGTATCTATAATCTGAGTTCCAGGAGGCACAATAATAACTTTTTTAGAGCCAGATTTTCCACTCATACGTGAGCCTTCACCCGGCATTCCCTTATCAGCTTTTATATGCATTCTTCTTTGAAAATGAGAAAGTGTGTGAGTGTTGTTGTCACATCTAAAGTAGATGTCACCACCTTTTCCGCCATCACCACCATTTGGACCACCATTTAGTACAAACTTTTCACGACGAAACGCAACACATCCTTGACCACCCTTACCCGAGCTTACCGTTAATTCGACGCTATCCGTGAACATATAATTTCCTTATGGTTAATACTTAAAAATTTACTATTGACAATAAAAAGTAAATTGTTAAATATTTAAATTGATTTAGACATATTGTCCAAAGTTATTGAAGTAAAAATACTCAAGGCGAAAACCTCAAGTATTGTAGATATTATGATTACGCAGCAGGTACGATTGAAACTTGTTGACGTTTTTTGTCTTTTCGCTCAAAAACAACAGTACCTTCAACTAGTGCAAATATAGTATGGTCTTTTCCCATTCCTACATTTTTACCTGGGTGAACTTTAGTTCCACGTTGACGAATGATAATGTTACCAGGAATTACAGCTTCTCCACCGTATTTCTTAACACCAAGTCTTCTACCAGCCGAGTCACGATTATTCTGTGTACTACCTTGACCTTTCTTATGTGCCATACTATGCTCCTTGTTTGTTTAGCTTATGCAGCTATTTTCGTGATACGAACACGAGTGAAGTCTCTTCTGAAACCACGTTTAACTTTACTATCTTTACGACGACGTTTTTTGAAAATTACAACTTTTCTATCACGGCCTTCTCTGATAACTTCAGCAGTTACTACAGCGCCTTCAACAAAAGGAGCTCCCATTTTAAGCTCACCAGCGTTAACTGCTAAAACTTCTTTCATCTCTACAACGGCACCAGCTTCAAGTGACATTTTGTCTAGTGATAATTCATCACCTTCTTGAACTTTATACTGCTTACCACCATTTTTAATAATTGCGTACATAATATTCCTTAAATCTTAAAATAGTAGACTATAGTTCTACTAAAAAGTGCGCAATTTTACCCAAATAAGCTTTAAGAAAAGTTTAATCAGCCAACTAATGCCACTGCATCTATCTCAACAAGTGCATTTTTGGGTAGAGTTTTAACAGCAACAGTTGCACGAGCCGGCTTATGAGAGCCAAAAGCCTCTTCATAAATTTCATTTATAACTGTAAAATCATCCATAGAATCTATAAAGATTGTAGTTTTTATAACCTTACTCATTGAACTACCTGCTTCTTCTAACACAGCCTTGAGATTTTGGAGCACTTGTTTTGTCTGCATGACTACGTCATTTTCAAGCATTATTCCTTCTGGTGTCAGTGCAATCTGTCCTGAAGTATAAACCATACCATTAGCAACAACTGCCTGAGAATATGGGCCAATAGCTGATGGTGCCTTATCTGTTTGTACAAATTTCATATCTACTTCCTATTTACAATTTTTTTTAGCGTATCGCTCTTTTGTATTATTCATAAATGAATTAAACATCTCTACATCTCTATACCCAAGAGTATCATATAAGATATCTCCTTTTTGATCTAAGAAGTAGTGTCTAGGTACTGGAGAGGTTTTAAATTTAGCAGGTATTTTATGTTGGTCACGTGAGAGGTGAACTGTTATATACTCATCTTCAAGTCTATCTTCTATATCCATGTCAAGCAGTGTTGTTTGTTCAAACTTTCTACACCATCTACAACTATCTGAAGTTATTAAGACGTAAACAAATTTATTCTCTTTCTTAGCTTGTATGAGCGCCTTCTCATAATCACTTGACCAATCTAAATCT
>Ga0209633_10005590_pt1 | contig 10992 bp, 11 predicted proteins | sample Cruoilmetagenom1_FD_187290 | JGI IMG/M metagenome (GOLD analysis project Ga0209633, IMG submission 187290) | Oil polluted marine microbial communities from Coal Oil Point, Santa Barbara, California, USA - Sample 1 (SPAdes) (version 2) | ecosystem: Environmental > Aquatic > Marine > Oil seeps ... | reverse complement strand
TCTCTTCGCAGCCGCACTAGTCGCGGCAGAAGAGTAAAATAAGGCTATAAAATTTATGTGCAAATTTGGCTATCACTCCGCTATTTGGCGAGCAACTTTGCCCGCATATCCCAAAGCGATTTATCTTCAGGCCAGCGGTTGATCATCTGCTGGACAATATCCGCCTGTTTTTCTGTCATGCCTAGATTATGATAAAGAAAGTTTAGAACATCAAAATGCTTACGCTGTTTCGGGCTCGCCGCGTTGAACCAACGCTCAGCCCATGGCAAGGCCCGGGAGTATTGCTCGGCCTGTATCCAAGCTTGAAAAATCATGACCTCAAACTTTTTATCCATATTAGGATCTTCGGCAAATAGCGTCTCCAGCATCAGCGCGCCTTGTTCATACCGTCCATCGGCGATTAAAAGTTGGGCGATATTCTTACGTAAATTTTTATACTCATCTGGGCAAAGTCCGCCGCTCGCGAGCGCCAGATCAAAAGCCGCGACCGCATTAGCATACTGGTCAAGTTCGTAAAAAACCGACCCTTGCATCTGGTAGATCACCGCTTTCTCAAAGGCGTTTAGGTTTAGCAATGCTGCAGCTATTTCAAGCTCCTTAAGCGCGTCGAGATAATCGTTTTCAGACATAAACTCTTGCGCCTTTAGAACTATAGCGCCTGAACCCACACTAAACGTACGGCCCTCTATATCACAATCCGAAACGGTTTTACGGTCTTGGTTTGTCGGTTCATCAGCAAAGGCTGGAAAGAAGCTTACGCTCGTTATCAATAAAACGGCAAGGAAGTTTTGGAAAAACTGTTTTTCCATATCCATATCCCCTATTCTGGTATAACCCGTTCGTTTTCGTCTAATAGCCTAAAGGTAATCGTCGCTTCAACGCCGCTGCGCGCTACTGGCAGGCCATTTTGTATTTTTGGTTGGTATTTCCAGCGCTGCACACTTTTAATGGTGGCACGCTCAAACAGGTTCTGCGAACAATAATGCGCGGCGACATTATACGGTTGCCCGTCTGGCGAGACATCAAATCTAACTTTGCAATGGCCAGATTTTTCGGCGCGCGGCGGCATGATGGGCGCAATGCGCACCAATGGCTGGGCGTCGCGGTCACTAACCTTAACCGTAAATACATCGCGCTCAAACGTTATCGGCAGCATATTTGGTATGGAGCCGTCAAGGGTTGCGATCGGCACCAAGGGTATATCAGCGATATCATGGTCGAGAGTTGGAGGCGCGGGCGGGATTTCGACCTTCTTTAATTCTGGCTGCCCGGTGTCGCGTCCTGGCGGGGCTATATCTTCAGCCACTGGGTTGATTTCAAACTTGGCCATGTCAGTTTTGGCCTCTGGCGTAAATGAGACTTTGATCATATTGGCCATGACCAACCCTAGCGAAACCGTGATGACCAAGGCCCCAGGCCCACTGGCGATAAAGCGTGTGAATGTAGACATAATTGTATCCTCCCTATGTAGTAGTTATTTTATAACACATAACATATATAAGTGCAACTATATAACATCTTTTATGATTTTTTGAGAATCAGCCCCAGCAAAGCGCCCATAAAAAAACCCAGCCAGAGCTGGGTTTTTAAGTCATGATATTGGTGTAACTAACTACTCATCTTCATCTTTTTTCTTACGATATTTAGCATCAAATGCAGGTATGTAAGAGCTACAGCTCTCATCATCGAGCTTAAATCCGCCTTCAAACACCACATTTGCATAAGCTTGGCGAATGGCGATAAAGCACTGTTCTTTTCTCACATTAACTTCGAAAACACAGCGGTCAGTGATCGATTGTTTCTCGGCGTTGATGAAAGATTTCCACTTACGGGCATTTTTAGCTTCGCTCGAGCTTGCAGGAACATTGTTAAAGGCCTTCACTGCATCATCACGCTTGGTGTACCAAGGTGACGTCTTTTGCAATTCGTTAAGCGCGCCAACAACTTCTTTTTCTGTCCGCACATCAGGGCATTTAACACGGTCTTCTTTGGCCGCAGCGTCATAACGGCATGTCGCAATGAGCACCCATGATTTACCACGGTCAAAGCCTTTATCCATAGCATTACGGAATGCATCTTCAGATTTAGCGCAATTACCAAGGTTAAAATATGCTTCGCCCAAATCAGCGTATAATTTTGCTTGACCAGAGGCAGAGGCGGCTTGTTCTAGCACGGGAATCGCCCGTTCATATTCACGTGATTGGCGTAGCAGGTCAGAGAGCTGAACCAATCTGTCAGCGTCTTTGTTAATTCGGCCCGCATTCATTTCACGCTCAAGGATTTGTGCGGCCTGATACGGCATATCATAATATGAATAATACTGCACAACACGGAGCAGGTCTTGCTGGGTCGAATAGGCGCCGCCAAGATAAAGCATTTTACTGACTTCAAAGGCTTCTGCTTCGCGTCCGCCTTGCATGAGCATAGACGCCCACGCATCCCAAAGCGATTTGTCTTCAGGCCAGCGGTTGATCATCTGTTTGACAATATCGGACTGTTTGCCAGGCATGCCTAGATTATTATAAAGAAAGTTTAGAACATCAAAATGCTTACGCTCTTTGGGGCTCGCCGCGTTGAACCAACGCTCAGCCCATGGCAGGGCGCGGGAGTATTGTTCGGCCTGTACCCAAGCTTGATACAACATCTCAACATGTTGCGGCTTAAGTTGTCCGCCATTGCGGTTCCAATCCTCAAGCATTTGCGCGCCGCGCGCGAACTGATCAGAAGCGATCAGCAATTGCGCGATATTTACGCGTAAATTTGACGCCTCATTGGGCAAAAGACCGCCCGCACTAATGGCATTTTCAAAAGCATTGATCGCTTGATTATATTGGTTCGACTCATAATAAGACGAGCCGAGCATTTGATTGATCACAGAACGCTCATAAGGATTGATATCCGGTATGCCCAGCGCCTTGTTAAGTTCGCCGATTGCAGCTCCGTAATTATCCGCCGCCATATACTCTTGCGCGGCCAGAACAATCGTACCAGTTTTTGACGTAAATTGCCGCCCTTCAGCAGGTGCTTCGGACTGATTATTACGTTTTGCGCGCTGCGCAAATGCAGTGTCAGCGCAAATGGCCATTGTTCCGCTGGTCATAAGCAGTGCCATGAGACCGCTTTTAAACAAACGTTTCTTAGAACCAGTGACGTTTTGCGTATGAATAAGTGTGCGCTTCACATTTATCTCCATTTATCTTTTCAGTGGACCAAGGCTTAGGTTTTGGATCCGATTAAGGCTCTGAACATATTATTCAGGAATAATTCTGCCGTTCTCATCTGCGAGCTTAAAGGTAATTTTTGATTCAACACCTTTACGAGACGTCGCAAGACCATCAACGATTTTTGGCTGATATTTCCAGCGTTCAACACTTTTTACTGTGGCCCGTTTAAAGACGCTCTGTGAACAAGAATAGGCGTCAACATTAAACGGCTGCCCGCCCGGGTCCACATCAAACCGCACCAAACAATGGCCAGATTTATCGGCGCGTGGCGGCATAATGGGCGGAATACGGACCAATGGCTGCGCGTCACGGTCGCTAACTGCGATTTTAAAGCTCTTCTTATCAAGCTTAGGCGCTTCAAAAGCAGGGATTGCCCCTTCTAGCGACGCAATTGCAACAGTTGGCTGTGCGGCCTGTTGGCGCTCAATCATGGGCGGGGGCGGGGGCGTTACAACTTGGCGCACCTTCGCGATAACCGTCTCGCGCTCAGCGACTTTGATGTCTTCAACCTCTGGGTTGATGTCAAAATTAGCCGTTTCAATTTTTTCCTCAGGCTTAAAATCAGCCTTAATCAAAACATTCATCATCACAAATAGTGCAAATGTCACAAATGCAGCAAGAGGAATGCCCGTAAACCAACGTGATAGTGATTTCATAATAAGCTCCTAATCAGTTGAGATTGTGGTTTTGATATTCAGTTCGACCATGATCTCTTGAACGCCCATAACCACGCCGACCTCAGCATTTCTATCACCTAGAATAATGCCTTCAGCTTTCGGGTTTTCATCACGTAATGCTAAAAGCGCTGGACGTACCTCATTAAGAGAATAAGGCTGTTTATCAATCCAAACCTCGCCAGCAGCGTCAACACCAACCAAAATACCAGGCTTTACTTCCTTGGCGGTTTTTGCCACAGGCTTAAAAACATCAACACCAGGGGTTTTAACAAACACCGATGTCACGATGAAGAAAATGAGCAGGATAAACACCACGTCAAGCATGGGGGTCATATCCAATTCAGTATCTTCGTCAATTTCTATTCGACTACGTCTTGCCATTTTGTTACCTTATCACATAATAATTCGAAATACAAGCTTAATTCACACAGGTGCTAACCTTCAGGGATAATTTCGACTTTCACATTGAGACCTTTACTGTCGAAATTGTCTTTCATAAACACGAGATTACCATGACTGGCCGCCTCACTTACCTTTAGGATAATGCTCGCGCCTGGTTTTTCAGCCAGTAGCCGCTCAACCCGCAGAGCAACGCGGTCACATTCAGAGCTAGAACTATCAACGCTGCACTGATCCCGGCCATCAACATAAACTGTAATCGCTGGTTTAGGGTCAAGTGGTTCGTCTTGGTCTTGATTATCAGGTGGCTGCGTAAGGTCGATGCCTTGCTCGCTTAAAAAAGTTGCTGTCACGATAAAGAAAATCAACATGATAAACACAATATCAAGCATTGGCGTCATATCTACATCGGCGCTATCGTCAGCCCTATTACCTCTACGTCTACTCATGCCTATTCTCCAATATCCAAAGTATCTGCGAATAATGCAGTTTCGCGTTTACTGCGCCGGTCAAGCTGGTTGGTGAAAAACAGTCCTGACAAGGCTGAAACCATACCTGCCATTGTTGGGATGGTCGCCTGGAAGACGCCGCCTGCCATAGCCCGTGCGTTTGACGAGCCAGACAAAGCCATCACGTCAAACACGCCGATCATACCTGTCACTGTCCCAAGCAAGCCTAGTAAGGGTGCAATGGCCACGAGAGTTTTAATGATCGCCACATTTTGGCTGGAGCCATCTTTGACTTGCGAGATCAAGTCGTCGCGAATCGCGCGAGAGCGCCATGAACGTTTATCCGTGCGCGACTCCCATTCGCTAATCAACCGTTTCTTCAAAGGGTTGTGTGCAAAATAATAATAGGAATAACGCTCAACAATAAAGGTCCACATCACGAATGTGGCAATCAAGATAGCCAACAATACGGGCCCACCTTGTCCTAGAAATTGTTGCAAGCCTTCATAAGCAACTATTGGGTTTAGCCATTCTGGCATAATAACACCTTTCTTAACTTAAGACCAATCAGGTTAGTTTGGGCCCGCAAGAAAGCGGGCCCACAATCACTAACCGCGGCGGTTCTCAACGTGCCGGGCAATAATGCCAGCAGATTGCTCTTCGAGTGTATTTTGCATAGAGCGTGCCATTGAGGCAGAGAAACTGTGCAAGATAAGAAGAGGAATAGCCGCAATAAGGCCGAGCATGGTGGTCACGAGGGCTTCGGAAATACCGCCAGCCATCAATTGTGGATCGCCTGTGCCGTAAATCATCATCGCTTGGAACGTCTTAATCATACCTGTAACCGTACCAAGTAGGCCGAGGAGCGGCGCTATACCTGCGCCAAGCTTGAGGAAGTTAAGACCCCATTCTAGCTTAGGAGATTCGCGTAAGATTGCTTCATCAAGGCGAAGCTCAACGATTTCTTCGTCTTTATCTTTCGCTGCGTCATAAGCCATCATGATACGGCCAAGCGGGTTAGACTTAGACGCTTTCGCGCTCTTCTTCTGACTGCGCATCGCGCCCGTTGCCATGAACATTGTGAGCAGTTTGAACAAACCAAGAAGAATACCAACAATGGTCAAACCAATAATGATTTTACCGATGAAACCGCCTTGCTCAATGCGTTCCCACACATTGGACTTCAGCTCATAGGACTTCAAAAGTCCGCCGCGTGTTGGATCAACTGGGCCAAACACCAAATCACCAGCACTTGCAGACGTTACTGAAGACGCTGCTTTGGTTACAGCACCACCAGGTTGACGCGGCAGAGTTGTCAAAGCAAAGACACCTTCGTCTTCTGGAACAGTATATTCAAGAAAGTTTGAACCTTCTTTGGTAAACACATCAAACGCACCAACGCGGGTGATTTCAACAGGCTTACCATCATTATGGTTATTCACTGACGCTTTAAATGTTTTGACTTCACGCTGATACTTAATCTCGTCAAGCATAGTGATCCAAATCTGGTTAAGCTGGTCACTGGTTGGCAGGGCTTTCGCTTCTGCAACATCGCCAAGAACGGCCGTCCGATTAGGGTGTTCTGACGTAATCAATGACGCATCCAAGGTCGCCTTAAATTCGCCCGCTTTAGAGCGCGCAAGACCGAACACTTCACCAAATTCGCCCTGAGCAGTCTTAAGCTCTGCCTCAAGCACTCTCACCTGGCGCTCATTGGAGTCAAATGTTGATTGCACACTTCTAGCTTGGCGCTCAAGAGTTGCCAATTCTGCACGTGCATCACGAAGCAATGCAGATTGCTGATCACGGCGCTGCTTAAAAGTTGCCTCGCGCTGTGCGTTTTCAGCCTGAGTTTGCGCAGAATTCGTACGAATATCTTGCAAGAGCTGGTCGATTGAAGTGACCTGCGCACTTGCGGGCGTGGCCATTAACAGCGCAGCGCCAAGCGCGACAGCTGCCGTTTTAGTCATTTTTTTCATAACAGTTCTCATTATATTATCCCCTGTCCCTAATTCTGTTTAACGATTGGAGCCATGACAATGTCAGGCGCCGACTGTTCTTTGGCAATCCGAATAGCTTTGCGAACTGCATTTGCCTTGCTGTTTGGTACTTCAACCCACTTTTTGGATTTCATATCAAATGACGCAATTTCGCTACCGTCTTTCGTCATATAAAGAAGAGCGGTACGGCCGTAGCGCAAATAATTCACCTTCATGCCTGCTTTGGCAGGGTGACGGCCTTCATAGCTAGCGATACCGTAACCGTATGACACCTCAATCTTATAAGCATTTAGAACCTGGCGATATTGCTCTGCTGGAGACACATTTGGATTTGCCAAAGTATCTTTAATACGCTGAACACGCGCACGGCGGTCACCCAAATTAAATGGCAAATCAGCTTCAATCGAATCTTCGATCGCAATCGTCATCCGAAGCATCATCGGCGCCATGCCTTGCTTAATGCTCTCAACAGTATCTAGCTGCCGGTTCAGCGACCTGATCTCAGCGGATTGAGAGTCAAGATAGATATCTTGCTGGTCAACGAACAGCTGAATATTATCGATCTGCTGTAGAACCGCCCGATAATCCCGCAACATAGAGTCCGCTTCGTCATCAAGATTTTCTACACGCTGTTGTGAAGCCGCGCTAGCGGCGGTTGAACCCTTGGCCACTTGCATGGCCCGGTCTAACTGTTGCGCTCCTGCTGGCAGGGTAAAAACCACTGCAGCCACGCCCGCTAGCAAACAGTGCTTGGCAATTGAAATTTTCGACATGTCTTCCTTCCGATTTACTTTCAATATTAGGCCCCACAGACCACCTGCGGCGCGTTAGTTTGACGGCAAGCCGCCTAAAAGCTAGTCCCCCAGCTCAATCTCTACTTTAATTCATTGGCATTATTGGGGCCATGACAACACTAGGAGCAACCTCGCCCTTCGCCATACGCATAGCCATACGGATGTCTACACTACGGCCCTTAAGCGGCACCCATTTTCTCGTTTTCAAATCGTAACGAAGTGGTGATGAACCATCTGAATTGATGTAAACATATGAGAGCCGGCCGTAACGCAAATATGTGCCATCATAGATAGGCACTGGCTGCAACGTCTTCTTACTGATCATGATCGAACCATCTTCTTCTTTTTGATAGCGATCATCGCCCTCGCGGGTTGTTGGCGTAACAGGGTGGTCCCCATCAGCCGCAACAATACTTTGGCCGTAATTGACTTCGGTTTCGTAAATGCCCAACACTTTACGGTATTTATCCCCGACAGTAGCGGCAGGATTATCCATTGTTTCTTTTAAAGAGTTAAGCCGAAACATTCTTGCATCATACTCAAAAGGATAATCAGCCTTTATTTCGCGCTCAATATTGCTGGCCATCTTGTCGATCATTGGCTCAACACTGACCTTCGTTTCTTCAACAGCTACCAATTCCGCATTTAAATGAGCGATTTTTTGGTTTTGATGACCAATGACAGCCTGTTGGTGCGCAATATTGACCTTTTTATTGTCGATAGCCTCGAGCAATAAGCGATACTCGGCTTCATTTGCCGCATCCGTTTGCGCAAGCGCTGGCGACGCTAGGTACGCACAGGCAACACTACCGCATAGGAACAGTTTTAGATTCGATGGAATGATAACCACACATTACTCCCAAATACTTGTCGCGCTTTTCTTATGAAAAACAGTCTATTTCTTATTATTATAGAAATACGCTTACACGGCTCCTAAACGTTAATCAATCGTTAGGATGGATTTTGAGCATTTTTTTTTGGATTTTTCATAAATATCCACAGATTTTTTGCAAATTCTCACCGCAGAGCCTCTGCTTAACTCAGCACTAAGTCTATAGGATTGTTGTATTTTATGAAACTGGTTGGGGCGGCTGGATTCGAACCAACGATCACGGGATCAAAACCCGATGCCTTACCGCTTGGCTACGCCCCAATAGACTTGGCCGATATGTACGGCCCTAGTGGAAGGCCGCTTCTTATCTTTTCTTCTACGTGAATGCAACGGGATATTACTGCACTTGGGCAAGTTTTTACCATTATTTTTCAAAGCAAAACCAAATGGCTCTATACATATATATGGAAACGATTGCTTTCAGGCCAGGTTTTGAGAGTTTTCTGTAAAATATTATCGTTTATCGAGAATAAACTTTGGCATAACCAACATTTACCTCTATAGACCTATCATACTACATTTCACTCAAATCTAAGAGCCATTACCTATGCGTCAATTTTTCATTACTCTTCTGGGTTCGTTTCTAGGGTTCTTCCTAGCGATGATCGTCATCGTGCTAGCCATCTTTTCACTCATCATCGGCGCAGTTAAATCAGCAACAACATCGGCAGCACCAGAATACAATAGCGCCGTATTGACCCTAGATCTGCGCCATGAGCTGATAGATTTTGGCGGCGGCAATTCGTTATTTGGCGGATCCACCCAGTCCGTTGTCGATATTGCTAGGTCGCTTGACCGTGCCAAATCGGACAAAAACGTCAAAGGCGTATTCATCCGCGCCAATGGATGGGGTATGGAACCTGCCAAGGCTGAAGAAATCCGGCTTTCGTTAGTTGACTTCCAGACCAGCGGCAAATTCGTCATTGTTCACGCGCAAGGGTTTGAAGGTACATCACTCTCCGCCTATATGGCTATTTCTACGGCGGATGAGATATGGCTGCAAGATACCACTGGATTTTCATTGGCGGGCTATCGGGCTGAAATAGAGTTTTTTGGCGGCGTTTTCGAAAAATTCGATGCGCAGGCAGAATTTATACAGTTCAAAGAGTACAAAAACGCCGTTAATTCCTACACGAAAAAAGGCCTCACGCCTGCACATAAAGAAGCCATGACAGCTATGCTCGACTCGTTAACGCAGTCAAGTGTCAGCAATATTGCCACTGATCGCGACCTGACAGAAACCGCCGTTTTAAGCTTTCTCTTAGACGCACCCCATAGCGCCGAGCAAGCCAAAGAAAGCGGCTTTATCGACAAGCTAGGCCATTATGCGACTGCCCGCGATTATATAAAAGATAAAGCCGGGGACGACGCCTCTTTCATTAGTATTGCTGATTATGGCGTTGGAGAGGGCCCTCACAATGGCCCTGTTATCGCATTTATTGGCGGTCAAGGCGCCGTTGTCACTGGCGGATCTAGCGATGGCTCAAACCCATTTACAGGCGGCGGCATGACCATGGGCAGCGATACCATCTCCGAAGCGCTGATAAAAGCTGCGGAAGATGATGATGTCAAAGCGGTTATCTTTCGGGTTAATTCTCCGGGCGGATCTCCTGCAGCGTCTGACCAAATTTGGGACGCGGTCAACCGCGTACGTGATGAAGGTAAGCCAGTTATCATATCTATGGGACAATACGCTGCCTCGGGCGGATATTATGTGGCCGCCAATGCCGATAAGATCGTCGCTCTGCCCACTACAATCACTGGCTCTATTGGCGTATTTGGCGGCAAATTTTACCTTGCTGATACATTCGCTAAAGTTGGCTACAATGTTGAGGCCATTAGCACGGGCGGCGAGTTTACGGCCGCATATTCTGCCATTGAGCCCTGGAGTCAGGCAAACCGCGCCGCTATGCAAAACGCGATGGAAGATATTTATGAGGACTTCACAAGCCGCGTAGCCGATGGCCGCGAGCTTCCGCTCGAGACCGTTTTGGAAATCGCCAAAGGCCGTGTGTGGACAGGCGCGCAAGCAAAAGAAATCGGGCTAGTAGACGAGCTGGGCGGCTTTATGACTGCGCTAAGTGTGGCAAAAGAAGAAGCTGGCATTGACGCGGATACAGATGTGCGCATCCAAGTGTTCCCGCGCCCGCTCACAGAAATGGAGCAATTGCAGCAAATGTTTAATGCCTCCATACAGATGTCTGAGAACCTTGATGAACTTCGCATGTTGGCGGATAGCCCGGAAGTACAAGCCCTTATCTCTGCGCGCCGCCAGCTCAATATGGATCATAAAGCCAGACTATTCGCCCCGCTCCCAGAGATTAAGTAGGCCGAGCGAGAATACCTATGCAAAAGCGCGCTTAAAGTTTCTTAAGAGTGGGTAAGCCTTCATTGGGCGCACTAAACCACCTTATTTATCTGGCTAGCTAGCCCATCATGCACAAATGTGGGGGTATTTAGTGGTACACACCTACATTTGTTGCGCGATAATTCTTTACGCCAAGGCCTTGCATATAGCTTAGCTATGCGGAGGCCTGATATCTAGTCTATACATATG
>Ga0209633_10005589_pt1 | contig 10993 bp, 9 predicted proteins | sample Cruoilmetagenom1_FD_187290 | JGI IMG/M metagenome (GOLD analysis project Ga0209633, IMG submission 187290) | Oil polluted marine microbial communities from Coal Oil Point, Santa Barbara, California, USA - Sample 1 (SPAdes) (version 2) | ecosystem: Environmental > Aquatic > Marine > Oil seeps ... | reverse complement strand
AATCGGATTCATGAAATTTGAGCCGAGCGGGGTGGATGCTGCGAAGATAATATCTCCTGCGATCAACCCGACAATCAGGCAGACGGCCTCAGGGCCGTTGGTAATAAATCCGGTAATTGTACCTATGCCTTTGGTTTTCTTCAGACATTCTATAATTATCTCAATAGCCAGAGCAATAAGAACCATTTCAAAGATAACACCGGATGCACCGATAAATGCCAGGTTAATATCCCCGCCAAACAGCAGAGCGCTGCCGCAGAAGAAAGTCAATACCAGAATCCAGATGACAAGATCCAGTCGGCCAATAGTGTCAAAAAGGAATTGTTTCAAAATAGTTGCTTTATGTCTGGTGACGGTTGATAAAAGTTTTTATCGCCTTTTTACTCAAGAAAACACCGCTTAATTTGTCTTTGCCAATCACGAGTGCAGGGACCATGCGTATCCTATCCTGGAGGCAGCGTTGTGGTGAACCGAGAATATCCACTTCTTCAATATGTATATCAGGGTCTTCCCCGGTGATGTCAAGCAGATATTTTTTGGCGAGAAAACATCTTGGACAGAGGTTGGATCGGTATAGAATTATTTTCATTTTATATGAACCCGGCGTAACTCCGGCGCAAGGCGGGAGTCCAGAAGGATGATAGCTGAGTTTCCTTAAGCACCATGAAAAATAATAAAAAAAAGAAATTATAGCTTGGAAAAACGCTAAAATAATCAATAGAAAATTGCTGTTTAACTAGTTGTGTATGATATAATATAATCTAAAGATGATGGCGTCGTAAAAAGTCGAATTCTTCGTTATCCCGTCATTCCCGCGCAGGCGGAATCTAATTATTTCAATACCTTCTGGATTCCAGCCTGCGCGGGAATGACGGCGCGGGAGACTTTTTACGAGATCATCAAAGATGATGAACTCGTAAAAAGGTTGATTGTCGCTATAGATGGCTAAGTTAAAAAGTCTGATATACAAGGCGCAGTGTTTTTATCAGTGCCGAGGCTATACATATGGTATGCCTCGGTGCTGATAAAAATCTGCAACGCCGTAGATCGGAATTTTTACGACGCCATCAAAGATGAAAGTGTGCAAAAGTATATAATAAAGATCAGGTGATGGTGACAATATGTATATCAGCGAACACATGACTCCCGACCCGATTACAATATCTGCAGAATTATTATTGCCCGAAGCCCGGCTGATACTCAATGAAAATTATTTTAGGCATCTTCCTGTTGTCGACGGAAATAGAAAGCTTGTGGGAATTCTAACCGATAGAGATCTGCGCTCGGCATTTCCTTCCTCTGTGGCTAACAAGAGTGAACGTATGTTGATCTATAGTCAGGTGGAAAAGACAAAAGTTGCCGATATTATGACAACGTCATGCTCCACCCTTGGACTGCAGGCAACCCTTGATGATGCTCTGCTGATTTTTGACCGGGATAAAGTCGGTGGTATCCCTGTTGTGAGTGAAGAAATGGTTGTCGTGGGTATGTTCTCTATGCGTGATCTTACCGCAGCCTATCGAAAGCTCTTCGGTGTGGAGGAAAAAGGGTCCCTGCTGGTGGGAATAGAGGACGATGGCCGGGCAAATATCATGAGCGCAATAGTCACCCTACTGGAAAACAATGATATCCCTCTTACCCGTCTGATTCGTCTGAATCAAAGAGTAGAAGGTGGGGAACTCTATATGAGAGTAAATAGCCGGAACCCAAATCAGGTATTCAAACTTCTGGCTAAAAGCGGTTTTAATCTGCTTACCCCGTAAGCATGTATTCATGAACAACTCTCTACCGCCACCTGACACCCTGGAGCTTAACTCTCAGAATAGTTGTAACCGATGTGGCAACTGCTGCCGACAGGGTGGTCCTGCACTCCATAAGAAAGATCTCAATCTGGTTCGTGAAGGGAATATTCCTATAGGGAATCTCATCACTATCAGGAAAGGGGAGCTGACGGAAAATCCAGTGGCGGGGGGTATACAACCTGCCGGGGTTGAACTGGTAAAAATAGTCGGTACGGGACGACAGTGGGATTGTTGCTATTATGACGAGAAGAAAGGGTGCACAATTTATGACAATCGGCCCCAGGCGTGTGTACTCCTGAAATGTTGGGATACGAAAGATATTCTGAGTATTGTGGAGAAGGAAACTCTAAGCCGTTTTGATATACTCGCTCCTGACGATCCGCTGATTCCTGTGATAAGAGAACATGAACGAATCTGCCCCGTGGCAGATTTTTTATATATCAGGGATAACAGTCATCGACTTCCTGATCGGCTGGAAAAAGAACTGGAAAGGCTGGTGAGAGATGATTTGCGTTTTCGAACACGGGTGATACGGGATTTAAATTTAACCCTCAGCGACGAACTCTTTTATTTCGGCAGGCCGTTGTTTCAGCTTCTGCAGCCCCTGGGTGCCACGATCAGTGAATCACCGCCGGGAATAACTCTTAGATGGTAGGCTGAGATGCGCTTTGCAGACTGTCAGAAAAAGATTCTCTAACAGCCTGCGGCCTTCAGCCTATCTACCTGAAACGACCCTACCAGCTTTTTCTTTCCAGCTCCTCCCCACGTGTGGAGATTGTAATCTGTTCAACCGGAACAGATACTCCTGCTTTCGCTATTGCCTTTTTGATGATTACGTTCATGGCGGAACAGCAGGGAACCTCCATGATTAATACGGTGAGGCTCTTAAGGTCACAGGTCTGGATTATCTCGGCAAAGCGCTCTACATAGCTTTCGGCGTCGTCGAATTTAGGACACCCCATCAGCACCGTTTTCCCGTCAAGATAATTTTGTTGAAAATCTTTTACTGATACTGCTGTACAGTCTGCAGCTACCAGCAGGTCACTGTTCTTCAGGAAGGGGGCATGTGCCGGAACGAGACGGATCTGCACCGGCCAGTGGGTAAGCATGGAAGCCGACGAGCCGGCTGCAGGGATATTGACCGGGATGTTGGCTGTCTGGCACGCTGTTGGTGACTCTGAAGACGCGGGCTTAAAGGATTGAATATGGGTGGATGCACAACCGCAATCCATGGTCTCTGGAGCTTTCGCTTCAGCTTTCTTCTTCTCTTCTTCGAGATATACTTCTACAGCTTCCTCATCAAACTCATCTGAGTAACGTTCAATTATTTTCAGTGCACCTGTGGGACAGGCGCCGAGACATGCACCGAGTCCATCACATAACTTGTCGGCGACCAGTTTTGCCTTGCCGTCTATTATCTTCAGTGAACCCTCTGCGCAATCCGGCACGCACAGACCACAACCATCACATAATTCTTCATCTATCTCAATTATTTTTCTTACAGCTTTCATATGCCATCCTCCTGGATGTTCTGGTATTTTTATTTAGATTGTATGGTTGACACGCGTAAGAATTTGAGAGTATGCCAACCACAAAATCTTACGGTTAACACAATTTCCGAGGTATAATAATATCAAGGTGTTACGTGTGTTAACCATATCAGTACCTTGTCCCAGAATTTTTGTAATAAAAAACAAGAAACTGAGGAAGGTTGTCTAAAATTATATGCTTGAATATACTTCCATGGTACTTATCACCTTCATCGGGGTTAGTTAATTTTTCGTCATTCCCGCGCAGGCGGGAATCCAGCGATCCTGCTCGTAACTGGATTCCCGCCTGCGCGGGAATGACAAACCTGCGGGATCTTATTTCTCTTATATAATCAACGTGTTAAAACTACTCCCACAGAATTCGCTGAGTTTCATACGTAATCAGATTTTTTAAAACCCGATATCTCAGGGGTGACATGATACTGGATCTCCCTCAAATTGTGATCTAACACCCATGAAATACATTTCACAACGAAGCATGAAAGTGATGTAGTCGGGATTCGGAGGGGTATTGCCAAACGTCCTCGCCAGCTGTGGATTGTTTTGCAACACCCCTCCGAATCCCTCTCCTTCCAAATTACACATGACTTTCATATAAATAATAGCGAAAAATAAGCAGAACTCTTTGATCTGGATCAAGTTTTGCGATTAAAACATATTTTTGTGAAAAATAACCATCAAACAGAAATGATCCAGAAGAATGAGCGGTAAAAGAAAAAGGCGGGATATCAAAATTAATATTCCGCCTGGTACCGGATGAGGTATCCGGGTCAATAAATGAGACTACCCAAGGATTGTCTTCAGATCGGCTGCTGCGGTCTCAGCAATTGGTTTACATTCAAAGTTTTCAACAAGTACATCGAGAACATTTGGTGTGATGAACGCCGGCAGGGAAGGTCCAAGACGAATGTCCTTAATACCCAGGCTGAAGAGGGTGAGAAGGATAACCACCGCTTTCTGCTCATACCAGGAGAGAATCATTGAAAGAGGCAGATCGTTTACACCGCATTCGAATGCTCCCGCAAGGGCTACAGCTATCTGGATGGCCGAGTAGGCATCATTACACTGACCCACATCAAGCAGACGTGGAATACCACCTATATCTCCAAGCTTTTTATCAAAGAATCGGAATTTACCACAGGCAAGGGTCAGTACCATACAGTCTTCAGGAACCTGCTCCACAAAATCAGTGAAGTAATTACGTCCTGGTTTGGCACCGTCACAGCCGCCGACGAGAAAGAAGTGGCGAATGGCTTTGCTCTTCACGCCTTCGATTACCTTATCGGCAACCCCGAGTACGGTGTTGCGGGCAAATCCGGTGAGAACGCTGCCTTTATCTGTGTCTTCAGCAAATCCGGGCAGTGCGAGGGCACGCTCAATAACAGGGGTAAAGTCCTTATCATCTCCGATATGGACAACATCGGGCCATCCTACCAGACCTGTTGTAAATACATTGGCTTTGTAGGAATCTTTCGGCTTCTGGATACAGTTGGTAGTAAAGAGAATTGCTCCAGGAAATACAGGGAATTCTTTGGCCTGATTCTGCCAGGCGGTGCCGTAATGACCGTAAAAATGGTCATATTTTTTCAGTTCCGGATAGGCGTGACATGGCAGCATTTCACCATGGGTGTAAATGTTGATTCCCTTACCTTCGGTCTGCTGCAACAGGAGGTCGAGATCTTTCAGGTCATGACCGGTAACCGCGATGGCTTTACCTGCTTTGGCACCTAAAGGTACCTCTGTGGGGACAGGATGTCCGTAGGTTCCGGTATTACCGGCATCAAGCAATTCCATTGCTTTGAGATTGACTTCACCGCATTTGAGGGTAATTCCAACCAATTGCTCAAGAGTCTGACCGCTTTTGGTAAATTCAGCCATGGTCTCATAAATATAACTATAGACGGAATCATCTTCCTGGCCGAGAATTGCTGCATGGTCTGCATATGCGGCCAGGCCGCGCATTCCGTATATGGTGATTTGTTTGAGCGAGCGCAGGTCTTCATTCTCATCCAGACTGTTCATGAAGTCCAGTTCCTGGCCCTGGGCAACCATTGCATCCGTTGAATTTCCAGGGGTGAAGTTGGCGGCTGCAGCAGCAAAGTCAACATTGCCGCCTGCAGTTTTTACTCTTTCTTTCAACCCTTCACGTAGTTCTACTGTCTTGTTAATTAAGGTTACAAAGCGTTGGCTGTCAAAATCGACATTTGTGAGGCAGGAAAAAATCGCCTCTGAGGTAAAACGGTCAATAGCATTGTCGGTAATGCCGTTTTTACGGGCTTCAACAGCAACAACAGATAAGCCTTGAACCGCATAGGTGAGAAGATCCTGTAATGCGGCAACTTCTTCGTTTTTACCACAGACGCCGACAGTGGTGCAGGCTATTCCTTTTGCTGTTTGTTCGCACTGGTTACAAAACATAATGTGTGTCCTCCTTGAGACAAATTAATGTATTCTTATGGTCATGCTTCGCTTACGATATTCATGAAAAAAGTGCCTGGCAAGAAAGGGGCACGCCTTTCTTCAGGTTATGTGGTGATAATAGAGTCTCTGTGGTCTAATAACCTTGACCTAGGTCAAGGTTATTCACGATTGAGAAATTTATTTAACAACTGAGAATTGCGAGGAGGCAGGAGGAGTCCTGAGGATGGAAAGGATTCAGATCATAGTCTCCCCAGGAGTTGATAATATGTAATCCTGCCTGATGAAAGAGTGAAATCCACTTGTCGTAGGGGAATCCGGCAATTGTAAAAAAATGATTCAGGTTTTGGTTTTCATATCCTTTTTTCATCGGCCGAATGCGATATCTCTCTTCTACAAGAACGGTTAGAGAATCGGCCGAATATTGCCTGAGTATTTCCTTGATGATCTTTCCGCCCTCGGGTCTGTTGAACATCTGAAATTGAAATGCTCTGCCACTGTTTAATGTAAGGCTTTTATCGGGTATAAAAAGTTGCAGGTAGATTTTACCGCTTTTGGTTAAAAGAGATCTGAAATTTGCCAGGCAGGATACAATATCATTTTCTCCAGGCAGAAGGTTGAGTGTATTGTAGGGGATTATGATCGCATCAAATTTTATGGAAAATGCAGGTTGCTGCATATCCATATTGATATAGCTGCAATTTGGAATTTTGTTCTTAACAGCTTTTTTCAGCATGTGACGAGAAATATCAATACCGACAACTGTTCTCTGTTTTGTGGTAAGAGGTCTGGTTATCCGTCCTGTTCCACATCCTGCTTCCAATACAGAGCCCCTTACCGGCAAATTCTTTCTGTAGAATACAATGTCGTCTGAAAACCTCTCCATTTCAAGATCATAGAGATCGCAGTAGAGTTCTTCAGACAAGGGATCAAACCTGTCTTCGGGTTCATCATTGTAGCTGGTGTATATTTCCATATTTTGCTGGAGCCGGGCAGGTGTTGTGTCTACTTTGAAATGATCATTTACGAAACCGTCAGTGTTGAAATTACCTGACTTTTCATGCTGTCGCAAATCAATGTTGAAAAAAATGATTAGGTAGAAAAATTCTTCTTGCAAAACGTATTCATGGCGTGTATTCTCTGTTCGTTATTTGACGCTAATGGTAATTATTATTATACTAAAAGGAGATTTAAAATGCAGAAATACGTTTGTTCAGTATGTGGTTATGTTCATGAGGGTGAAGCACCACCGGAGAATTGTCCTCAGTGTGGAGCAGCAGCAAGCAAGTTTAAAGAATATACTGGAGAAGCAACCAGTTGGGCCGATGAGCATGTGATCGGAGTTGCTGAAGGCGTTGACGAGGAAATCCTTGAAGGTCTTCGAGCAAATTTCACCGGGGAATGTACTGAAGTCGGTATGTATCTGGCGATGAGCCGTCAAGCTGATCGTGAAGGTTTTCCCGAGGTCGCCGAAGCTTATAAGAGAATAGCTTTTGAAGAGGCTGAGCATGCTGCAAAATTCGCCGAATTACTGGGAGAAGTTGTTGTAGGTGACACAAGAGCTAACCTTGAGGCCAGGGTGGCTGCTGAGCATGGAGCCTGTGCAGGCAAAAAAGCGCTGGCAGTCAGAGCAAAAGAGCTGAACCTTGATGCTATCCACGACACCGTGCATGAGATGTGTAAAGATGAAGCACGGCATGGACAGGCTTTTGCGGGATTACTGAAAAGATACTTCTAAAAAAATATAACAATTCATCAGCACCCAATTTAGGCACGATCAAGCCGATTCACATAGGCAAACTATAGTGATTCGGCCTGCTTGCATCTATATCGGGCACTGATGAACAGTTACGCACAAAAGCGTTCTCTGTATTTAGATGGGACAGCGAACAGGAAGTTTGAAAAGGGGCAGATGGAAACATCTTGCCCCTTTTTGTGTTTTATTGCGCTGCCTGTTGTGCCGCATAGGCTGAGGCAGCACACTCGTTTTTGCCCAGATCCAGTTCTTCCGCCTTGGCATCGTCTACCTGTTTCAGGTTAGCATTGAGTAGACGAATTTCCGCGTATTCCGGCGGCTGATCACGCATATTGCTTTTAATAAAGGTGAGAAAATCAGCTTTATTGTCAATTGCAAAAATATCCTTGTTGTACTTTTTAACCTCGGCCAGGGTGGCAACAAAACAGAGATCACTGTTAGCCTCTTCCCAGTCTATATAATGGGCTGGAAGCACCAGTATATCGTCACTCAGTTGCCTGATTTTTATTAATGTTTCAAAAAGGATATCCGACCAGGCATCTACCTGACCTCCCAGGTCGGGACGACCAATGGAGTGGATAAATGTGGAGTCACCGGAGATGAAAAATTTCCCATCAATGATAAAAGAAGTGGATCCCGGAGTATGACCCGGTGTAAAAAATATTTTTACCTCAGGACCATTTTGGGCAAAAGGGTAGATTTCTCCATCTTGTATCGGGCTGAAAACGTTTTTGGATGAGCCAAAATCATTTTCATGGGCCAGAAATTCCGCACCTGTTTTTTCTGAAAGAATTCTGCTGCCGGATATATAATCAGCCTGGAGATGTGTTTCAAAGGTGTCAATCAGCCTGCAATTATTTTCCCGTGCAAATTCGAGGTAGAAGTCACTGTTTCTTGACGGATCAAATACCATCAGCTCTTCTTTATATTTCAGGCCATAGCTGCAGGATGCCTTACCCGGTCTGATGAATTGAAAGAGCTGGTAATCTTCTTCGGGACTGAGAAGCATAGGAACCAGGAGGTTGCCCCAGGATTTGATTCCACCCTCCAGATAGCCCAGATCCTCAAAACCATGCTTCTCCAGTATTTCCGCGACATATTTTGCCGAATCTTCTTTAGCACATACAATTCGAATGGGTTTGTCTCTTGGTACTTTGGCTGCACTTTCATCTTCTATTTCCATGAAGTCAAAATATGCGACATTCTGCATATCAAAGGGAAACGGGGATTCTATCTGGAATCTCTCGAAATCTTTTGCGTTTCTGACGTCGAGCAGAAGAAAGTCTTTTTTGGTTGTCAGCCAGGAATAGAGATCCCTGGCAGGATATTTAAAAATACTCATAATGTCTCCTTAAGGTTTTTTTAGAAAGGCAAAAAAGTAGTGTTTATCGAGACAACAATTTGAATAATAGGTCATCTAGTCAAGGTGTTTTTGTAAATTCACATATGGAGAAGGCCTGCCTCTTCGGTGGTGGAGGCAAAACAGTCAAGGTGAAGCAGCCAATATTTTTGCCGATTCTCTCTGATAGCAGTTACAGTTTTTCCCGGTAGCCAGTGGCTGTCATCGATCAGGTTATAAAAGCAGGAGTCAATGCCGATAAAGCCATCGAGCATATGGCTGAGTATATGAAGCAGTTTGCTTTCATATCCCTGGTGCGTGTTCTGGAGAGAGTCGATTGACTGATAGCCGTTTTTTTTCAACTCCTCGATCAGTTCCCGGGTCAGAGTGCGATTCTGTTCTTCGGCCTGAGAAATAACCCGCCAGAATGATCCGTTCAGGCCTGAAAAGGATTTTTCCTCAACGACCTGGATAGTGTCATACATTACCAGCGTTGTACGGTCAAAAAACCTCTCTACCTGTCCTCTGCAGTGATCAAAGGAGGAACCGGAGAGGAGGATTTTATGCTGGGCAATTTTGTCCAAAGTGCTTGGCTACTCGCCTTCCAGCACCCGCTTGCCGATTCTTTGTCCCATCTCGATGCACTCATCAAGGTGGGCAGAATCGGGAACGTATTTTAATCGGAGACCTTCCTCGATTACATCTATTTTCATATCCTCAAGAGCGCTATTCATTAATTTGACAGCTTCTCCACTCCAGCCGAAAGAGCCAAAAGATGCACCATATTTATTCGCTGGTTTCAATCCACGCATATACATGAGAAAACCTGCCATACGGGGGAGGAGACCATTATTCAGGGTTGAACAGCCAAGAATGATGGTATTTGCAAACAGAATATCGGTCATCACATCACTTCTATGATGAACTTTGAGATTTATCAGTTTGGTTCTGAGCCCGCTTCTTTCAACACCTGCGGCAACTGCATGGGCCATTTTTTCAGTTGAATGCCACATGGAGTCATAGATGATCAGGGCTCTGTTTCCAGCCTTGTTTTGAGACCAGTTATCGTACGCTTCCAGTATCTTGTCTATATGGGTACGCCAGATAATGCCATGGTCCGGGGCAATCATTTTGATGCCAAGATTCATTTCACCTACATTTTTCAGGAGTTTACGGATAAGTGGTGCATAAAGGTAGAGGATATTTGCATAATATTTTGCACTTTCCTTCATCACTTCAGAGAGATCGACTTCGTCATCAAAACGTTCACTGGTTGCATAGTGCTGACCAAAGGCATCACTGGAAAAAAGGATGCCGTCTTCTTTAACAAAAGAGAACATGGAGTCCGGCCAGTGCAGCATTCTTGTTTCGATGAACTGTATGGTTCGTTTGCCGAGACTGATCTCAGTACCTGTCTTTACAACCTCAAATGGCCAGTCTTCTTTATGGAAATGGTCAATTAATGCTTTTTTGCCCATGAGTGAGCAGATAATTTTTTCGGGTTTGATTAACTCGACCATGTTCGGCAGAGCACCGGAATGGTCAAGTTCCACATGGTTGACGACGATATAATCTATTTTTCCCGGGTCAATAATTGCGCTGATGTTCCGGATCAACTCATCTTGATGAGACCGTTTAACTGTGTCAAAAAGGGTGACCTTCTCATCGATAATAAGAAAGGCGTTGTATGTCGTTCCCTTATAGGTTGAGTAACCGTGAAAATCGCGGACATCCCAGTCTACTGCACCAACTGAGTAGATTCCTTTGGCAAGTTCTGTGGTATTCATTGAGGCTCCAAAATTATATTTGATGGTTAAACTATTTGAAAATTAATTTCTTGCATATGATAATTGACTAAGTTGCTTATTACAACAAAAGGATGATAGGTTAGTAAATTTTCTACCATTTCGATGTACTTTAGTACACCAAGATGGTAGAAAATTCACGAGCCTTGAAAATGATGTTTTTTTACTGATTCATCAACCTTGATAAACCCGTAAAAAGCTCCCTGCTCCGTCATTCCCGCGCAGGCGGGAATCCAGAACCTATTGAAATGACTGGATTCCCGCCTGCGCGGGAATGACGGAATGGCGAAATATTTGGGTTTTTACGATTCCATCAACCTGAT
>Ga0209633_10005588_pt1 | contig 10994 bp, 7 predicted proteins | sample Cruoilmetagenom1_FD_187290 | JGI IMG/M metagenome (GOLD analysis project Ga0209633, IMG submission 187290) | Oil polluted marine microbial communities from Coal Oil Point, Santa Barbara, California, USA - Sample 1 (SPAdes) (version 2) | ecosystem: Environmental > Aquatic > Marine > Oil seeps ... | reverse complement strand
AGATTTTGATTCATAAACCCGAGCCGTCGCGCGGCGTGACACGCCATCGATACATGGTCTTCCTGGTTGCACGAGGTCGGTGTGGAATCGACAGAGCAGGGCGCGGCGCGGTGTTTGTTTTCCGACATCAACGCGGCCGACGTCACTTCCGCAATCATGAAACCGGAATTGACGCCGGGCTCCGGCGTTAAGAAGGCCGGCAGGCCGTGAGAGAGCGTCGGGTCCACCATCAGCGCGATGCGCCGCTGGGCGATGGAGCCGATTTCCGCGATCGCCAAGGCGATCTGGTCCGCGGCGAAGGCAACCGGCTCTGCATGGAAATTGCCGCCGGAGATGATCGAGCCGTCGTCAAAAACCAGCGGGTTGTCGGTCGCGGCGTTCGCTTCAATCTCCAGCGTTTTCGCCGCCTGCCGCAAAATGTCGATGCAGGCGCCCATGACCTGCGGCTGGCAACGGATGCAATAGGGGTCCTGCACGCGGTCATCATCGCTGCGATGACTTTCGCGTATCTCCGACCCCGTCATCACCGCGCGGAGAAAATGCGCGGCGTCGATCTGACCCTGATGGCCGCGCACGGCGTGAATTTCCTCGCGAAACGGCGCCGCAGACCCCATCGCCGCGTCGGTCGAGAGGGCGCCGGTTACCAGCCCGGCATGCATCGCGCGCCAGGCGCCGAAGAGGCCGGTGAGCGCCAAAGCTGTTGAGACCTGCGTGCCGTTGATCAGGCCAAGGCCTTCCTTTGGGCCGAGAACAACAGGCTTCAGCTCCGCTGCGGCGAGGGCGTTCTTCGCGGGCATGCGCGTTTCATTGAACCAGGCTTCGCCTTCGCCGATCATCGCCGCCGCCATATGGGCGAGCGGCGCAAGATCGCCCGAGGCGCCGACAGAGCCCTGGCTTGGAATGACCGGCGTTACGCCGCGCTCAAGCATCGCCTCTAATTGTGAAATGATTTCCATACGGACGCCTGAGGCGCCGCGCCCGAGCGAGATAAGCTTCAACACCATGATGAGGCGCGATGTGGGAATATCGAACGGATCGCCGACGCCGGCGCAATGGGAAAGAATGAGGTTGCGTTGTAGCGTTTCAACATCGGCGGGATCGATCCGGCGATTGGCGAGTTTGCCGAAGCCGGTATTGACGCCGTAAACCGGGTCCGCGCCGGTCGCAGCTTTTGTGAGGATGGCCGCCGACGCATTGACCGCCTGATGGCAATCGCGACCCAGCGCCGCCGGCGCGCCCTTGCGATAAATTTCTTCGAGGGAGGCCAGGCTGACCGCGCCGGGGTTCAAGAGGGTTGTCATGAGCGACCTGCAACTATTCTCGTTTTCAGAGGGTTATAACCGATATGGTAGGAAAGGGCAGAAGGCGCGGCGACGTTCCAGATCGCCAGGTCTGCAGATTGGCCGACCGTAATCGTGCCGGTCTCACCCAAAATACCGAGCGCTTTTGCGGCGTTTCGCGTGACGCCGGCAAGGGCCTCTTCCGGCGTTAAGCGGAAGAGCGTTGAGGCCATATTCATTGCGAGAAGCAGGGACGTCATCGGCGATGTGCCGGGGTTGCAGTCGGTCGCGACCGCCATCGGGACGTCGGCGGCGCGCAACGCCGCAATGGGCGGCAGCTTGGTTTCCCTTAAAAAATAAAAAGCGCCCGGCAGGAGGACCGCCGCCGTCCCCGATTGCGCCATCGCGCCGACATCTGCATTCGACAAATATTCAAGGTGATCGGCTGACAAGGCGCCATAGTGCGCCGCGAGTTTGGCGCCGCCGAGGTCGGACAGTTGCTCTGCATGCAGTTTTACCGGAAGGCCGAGCGCTGATGCTTTTTTAAAGACGCGCTCAATCTGCTCCGGCGAAAAGCCGATGCCTTCGCAAAATCCGTCAACGGCGTCCACAAGGCCTTCTTCATGGGCCGCCGGCAAGATATCGTTGCAGACATGGTCGACATAGTCATCGGGGCGGCCGGCATATTCCGGCGGTACGGCATGGGCGCCGAGGAATGTCGTTTTGATGTTCACGCGGCGCTTCTCGCCCAGCTTGCGCGCTGCGCGCAGCATTTTAATTTCGGCGTCCAAATTCAGTCCGTAGCCGGATTTAATTTCGACAGTTGTCGCGCCCTCCGCGATCAAAGCGTCAAGGCGCGGCAGGGCGGCGTTAATCAACGCGTCTTCGCTAGCGTCCCGCGTCGCCTTCACCGTCGACATGATGCCGCCGCCGGCCTTGGCGATTTCTTCGTAACTCTTGCCGAGAAGACGCGCTTCAAACTCGTCCGCCCGGTCGCCGCCATAGATGAGGTGGGTGTGACAGTCGATGAGGCCCGGCGTCATCAAGGCGCCCACCAGCGAGATAATCTCCCGGGCCAGCGTCTCCGGCGCCCCCGGCAGGTCCGCCACGCTCCCGACCCAGGCAATTTTCCCGCCCTCGGCCGCGATCGCGCCAGGCGCGATCATGCCGTAAGCCGCGGCGATATCAGGGTCGAGCGTTGCGATCCGCCCATCAATCCAGAGTGTGTCCCACATAATTCGCCAGCCGCGCTGTTGTCCTTTGCCGACGTATAGACAGGCTCGCCAGCCTTGTGAATAAAGCGATTGCGATCTTTGCGGTTGGGGAAAGAATGGCGGCGCAGAACTTGCTGTTTAACCAAGGCAAGCGGGCTCTCATTCAAGGGCGCGCGCATGGTTAATTGTAGTAGCAGCGGGAAAAGGCGGACGATTATGAGCCGGAATCTCTTGGCCAGCGGAGGCGTTTTCGTCAGCCTCAGCGCATTGGCGCTCATCAACCCAGCGGCGGCGGCGACATTTGACGGCGATAAAATCTCATTACGGGACGTTACGGGGGCGGTTGAAATCGTCACCACCAGCGGCGACGAGATCGATGTTGAAATCCGCCAGGGCAAAAAATACCAGACCCTCGATGTGCGCGAAAAGGATGGCGTGGTCATCATCACCGGCCAGAAATGGCGCGATGATGACAAGCGCGACTGCTGCGACAACCGCATCACCCGCGATTATAACGGCCGCAAGGGCCGTAAACTGACGACGGGCGAGCCTGTCGACAAAGAGTATTTCGATGACTATCCGACCATCATCATTGCAATGCCGGTGGGCGGCGACGTTGATTTTATCGATGCCTGGGTTTTGCTCGAAATGGATCGTCTCAACGGGTCGCTCTCTTTCGACAGCTGCTATGTATACGGACAGACAGGCGACCTTGACGAGGCAATTATAGGGCTGGTCCATGGCAGCCGGCTTGTGACGGGCGATATCAATGCAGGGCTTGAGGTCGATATTTCCGGCGACGCCGACTTGATGGTCGGCGATGTCGCCATGGCCGATGTTGATATTGCGGGGCCGGGCGATGTTATTATCGGCGACATAAACGGCATGTTTGACGTTTCAATCGCGGGGTCCGGCATCGTGCGGGCGACGCGCCTTGATGGACCGATGACCGCGCGCATAGCGGGGTCAGGCGGCGTCGCCGTCAAAGGCGGGCGCGCCGACCGGCTGCGCGCTATCATTGACGGATCGGGCGGGGTTTATTTCGGCGGCGAGGCCAGGCAACCCGACTTGCGTCTGTTCGGATCAAGCGAAGTACGAATGAAATCCGTCAGCGGGCGCGTCACCCACCATGGCGGCGGCGACGTTTATGTTGGCGACGAGGTCTTTTCCGACGAAGATTAATCCTACGCCCGCTTTTTCATCGGGACGTAGTCACGCTGCGGCGCGCCGGTATAAATTTGGCGCGGCCGGCCGATTTTCTGGTTCGGGTCGACGATCATCTCAGACCACTGCGCGATCCACCCGACTGTGCGCGCGAGCGCGAACAGCACCGTGAACATGTCTGTCGGGAAGCCCAGCGCGCGCAGCGTAATCCCTGAATAGAAGTCAATATTCGGGTAAAGTTTCTTCTCAACGAAATATTCGTCTTCAAGCGCGATCCGCTCCAGTTCCATCGCCACCTGCAATAGCGGCTCCTCGCGAATGCCGAGCGCGTCGAGGACCTCGTGACAGGCTTTGCGCATAACCTTCGCGCGCGGATCATAGTTCTTGTAGACCCGGTGGCCAAAACCCATGAGCCGGAACGGATCGTTTTTGTCTTTTGCGCGCTCAATAAATTCTGGAATGCGATCAACCGAGCCGATCTCCTCCAGCATGTTGAGCGCCGCCTCATTGGCGCCGCCATGGGCAGGGCCCCAGAGCGAGGCGATCCCCGCCGCGATGCAGGCGAATGGGTTGGCGCCCGACGAGCCCGCAAGGCGCACCGTCGATGTTGAGGCGTTTTGCTCGTGATCCATGTGAAGGATGAAAATCTTGTCGAGCGCGTCGCATAGCACCGGATTGCATTCATAGTCTTCCGCCGACACGGCAAAGCACATGCGCATGAAATTCGACGTGTAGTCGAGATCGTTCTGCGGGAAAACAAACGACTGACCGATTGAATATTTATACGCCATCGCCGCGATTGTCGGCATCTTCGCGATCATGCGATGGCTCGCGACCAGGCGCTGTTTTGGATCGTTGATATCGGTGGAGTCATGATAAAAAGCCGAAAGCGCGCCGACGACGCCGACCATAATCGCCATCGGGTGCGCGTCGCGCCTGAAGCCGTTATAAAAATTCTTGAGCTGCTCATGCACCATAGTGTGCATGGTGATAGAGTTTTCAAACCATTCGCGTTTTTCAGGGTTCGGCAATTCGCCGTTTAACAGGAGATATGCGACTTCCAGAAAATCGGAATTATCCGCAAGCTGATCGATCGGATAGCCGCGATATAAAAGAGTGCCTTCATCGCCGTCGATAAAGGTGATCTTGGATTCGCAACTCGCAGTCGAGGTGAAGCCCGGATCGAAGGTGAACGCGCCGGTGTTTTTGTAGAGGCTGCGGATGTCGAAAACGTCCGGTCCATGGGTCGCCTTGAAAACGGGGAATTCGACGGTTTCGCCGTTCTGGTTAAAGGAGACAGTTCCGGATTTATTCAGATCGCTTTTCATCAATTCAGCCTTCTCGTTTTGCGGCGCAGCATTTATGTTGCAGCGCATAATACCGCTTTATTTTGGCTATTCCAGAGCCGAACTCAGTGAATTTGGTCACCAATACGGGCCAGCGATTCGGTGCGGCCGAGGCTATATAACACCTCGCCAATCGAAGGCGAAGGCCGGCCGCCAGTAAGCGCCGCCCGCAGCGGCGCGCCGATAACGCCGAAACCGACCTGTTTTTCCACAGCCACCTTGTTAAGCGCCTCTTCCAGCGCCTCCGGCGTTAACCATAGCGCTTCGTCATCGAGCGCGGCCGCGGCGCCCAACAGCGCATCTTTCGCGCCTTCTTTTCTGAGCGGCTTTGCGGCTTTTCCCTCGACCATTAGGGGCCGGGCGAGAAAAAGGAATGCGGCGGCGGCGGGCGTATCGGCCAGTGTCGGGCAGCGCGATTTTAAAAACGGCGCCGCGCGCGTCAGCCGCGCCATATTCTCCGTATCAAGAGTGACGCCCGATTGTTCCAGAAATGGTTTGGCCAATTCCAAAAACACATTGTCGTTGAGCGCGCCAACATAATGAGCGTTAATATGGTTTAGCTTGTCGAGATCGAGCCGCGCCGGCGCCTTGTTCACGCCGCTGATATCGAACCATTCCAGCGCCTTGTCTCGCAGAATGATCTCATCATCGCCATGGGACCAGCCAAGGCGAAGGAGATAGTTGGCGAGACCGTCCGCGAGATAACCCATATCGCGATAGGCCTCGACGCCGAGGGCGCCATGGCGCTTGGAGAGTTTTGCGCCGTCCGCGCCATGGATCAGCGGGACATGCGCAAAAACCGGAACCGGCCAGCCGAGGGCGTCATATATCTGTCTCTGGCGCGCTGCATTGTTGAGGTGATCGTCGCCGCGGATCACATGGCTGACGCCCATATCATGATCGTCGACGACGACGGCGAGATTATAGGTCGGCTCGCCATTGCTCCTCAGAATAATGAGATCGTCCAGCGCTGAATTGGGGAACGACACGTCGCCCTGGACCGCGTCCTCGATTGTGGTCGCGCCCTCGCGCGGGGCCATGAAGCGAATGGCGAAGGGCGCGCCTTCGGGCGCCATCGCCGGGTCGCGCTCGCGCCACGGGCTTTCAAACCGGACGCCCTCATTTCTGGCTTTGTCGCGCGCCTCGTTCAGTTCATCCGGCGTCAGATAGCAGCGGTAGGCGGCGCCCTCCGCCAGAAGCTGGTTGGCGATTTCCACATGGCGGTCTCGCCGGGAAAACTGAGAAATCGGGTCGTCATCCCAGTCAACGCCAAGCCATGACAGCCCGTCGAGAATCGCCTCGACTGCCGCCTCGGAGTGGCGCGCGCGATCGGTGTCCTCGATCCGCAAGAGAAATCGGCCGCCGCGCCCGCGCGCATAAAGCCAGTTGAACAGCGCCGTTCGCGCCCCGCCAATATGCAGATACCCCGTCGGTGAGGGGGCGAAACGGGTAACGACGGGACGCGCGCCTTGTTGCGCATTTACGGCAGCGTGCGGCATGGCTTGCAGACCGGCTCCAATTACTATGTCATATTGGGAATCTAGGTTCCGTGCGGCGTTGTTAGCACATCATTCTAACCGGCGCCTATGCTCAGATGCCTATGTTCCCATGACGGTCAGAGCTGCAGAAGAATTCGCCGATCCGGACCTTAGCGCCGGCGAGCTTCGCCGCTTTTGGCGGCGATTCGTTTACCTCGCGCCTGCGCGCCTGCGCGCCTGGATCAAGACCGACCTCAAACCGTTTGACGTCTGGACGCCTGTGGCGATTGGCGCCGGCGCCGGGATATATTTTGGCCTTAAGGCGGAGCCCCATTGGGCGGTTGGCGCGGGGGTTTTATTGTTCGCCGTGCTCGCCGCCTATTTTGCGCGTCACTCCCCGGGGGCGGGCCGGAAGATTGTCGCCGCCATCGTCCTCGTTGCACTCGGCTTTGTAGCGGCGGACTGGCGCACATCGAAAATCGCCGCACCGGTTCTTGAGCGCGAACTCGGCATTCGTCCGGTTACCGGTGAGCTTTTGTCCGTCGAAGACACGGATGTCGGACGGCGCATGATTGTGTCCCTCCACCGGATCGACGGTGTAGCGGATGAAGATTTGCCGGCGCGGGCGCGTATTAGCTGGCGCGGGAATGGGTTTGACGCGGCGCCTGGAGATGTGATCACCTTGCGCGCCGGGCTCCGCCCGCCGCCGCCGCCTGCCGCGCCCGGATCGTTCAATTTTGCAAGGCAACTTTATTTTCAAAAGATCGGCGCTGTCGGATTCGCGGTCAGTCCGCCGCACGTTATTGCTGGTGATGCGCCGGCGCAAACCCGCAAATTCCGCACAAGGATCGAAACGGTCCGCGCGGCGCTTATGAAAAGGATTGTCAGCGCCGCGCCGGGAGAGGGGGGCGCGATCGTCGCCGCGGTCGTCACCGGCAAGCGCGATGCGATCACGCCGCGATCGGAAGCAGCGTTGCGCGATGCGGGGCTCGCGCATATGCTGGCGATCTCCGGGCTGCATATGGGGCTCGCCACCGGCCTCATCTTTTTCACGGTGCGGTTTTTATTAGCGGCGTTCGAACCACTGGCGCTGCATTTCCCGATTAAAAAATGGGCCGCCGCCGCCGCGCTCATATCCGGCTTTGCCTATCTCATCCTGTCGGGCAGCGGGTGGTCCGCCCGGCGCGCCTTTATCACCACCGCCATCATGTTCATTGCTATCCTCGTTGACCGGCGCGCCTTGTCGCTCAGAAACGTTGCGATCGCTGCCTCGATTATTCTTTTGACGACGCCCGAGGCGCTTTTTCACCCTGGCTTTCAGATGTCCTTTGCAGCCGTCACTGGGCTCATCGCCGGGTATGAATGGTTTAGGCGCCGGACGGACCCGGATCGCAGTTTCACGGCTGCGGCGCGCGCCCGGCGCTATATTTTTGGTCTTGCGGCAACAGACATTATTGCGGCGGCGGCGACAGCGCCCTTCGCGCTTTATCATTTCAACCGCGTTGCGCTTTATTCGCTGCCCGCAAATATTCTGGCGATGCCGCTGATGGGCTTCTGGGTTATTCCGGCGGCAATCCTCGCATTGATGCTCGCTCCGTTCGGGCTTGACGCGTGGGCGTGGCAAGCATCCGCAGCGGGCGTTGAAGCCATGCTCGCAATCGCCACGGAAGTTTCAAGCTGGCGCGGCGCGGTCTCGTTTACATGGCAATGGCCGCTTGCGGCGTTGCTGGTCATGACATTCGGCGGGCTTTGGTTTTGCCTTGCGCAATCGCCGCTTCGCCTCGCCGGTATCGCCGCCATCCCGCTGACCTTCTTCATCGTGGCGGACGCGCCGCCGCCGCATGTTTTTGTCGCCGCATCGGGTCTGAACGCCGGCGTCGTCTTGCCGGAGAGCGGCAACCAGCTCGCCCTCTACAATACTCGACGCGACCGGTTTTCCGCGTCAGTCTGGGGCGAAGCGGCGGGCTTTGGCCGGAGAGCCGTAAAACCGCGCGGCATGGGCGAGGCGGGCGCATGTGACCCGCGTGGATGCGTCATGAAGATCAACACGCAATCAGCCGCTTTTACGTCGGACCCGGATGCGCTCGCCGAAGACTGCAGCCGGGCGGATATTGTAATCGCATTTTTTCCGGTTAGCGGCGCGGACTGGCGGTCATGCGACGCGGTTCTGATTGATCGGCGCTCGATCTGGCGCGAAGGCGCGCACGCAGTCTGGCTAAGCGCTGATGGGGCGATCAGTGTAAAAACGGTCGCCGAACATTCCGGGCGGCGGCCCTGGAATAGCTACTAGGCGATCGGCGACTAATACCGCCGCATCAGCGCAACGAGCCTGCCCTGCACCGAGACCCGGTCCGGGCCGTAGATGCGGGTTTCAAAGGCGGGGTTGGCGGCTTCGAGCGCTATCGACGCGCCTTTTTTGCGCAGGCGTTTCAGGGTTGCTTCTTCCTCGTCCACGAGCGCGACGACGACATCCCCGCTGGAGGCGTCATCGCAGCGTTTGATGATTGCGAGATCGCCATCATGGATCCCGGCGTTGATCATCGACTCGCCCTGTACCTCGAGAATGAAATGCTCGCCCGAGCCCATCAGCGCGCCGGGCGCGGGGATGCGATCGACCTCATGCTGGATGGCCTCAATCGGCGTGCCCGCCGCGATGCGCCCAAGCACCGGCAGTTCGGTCATGCCCTCGACTGGCGGGCGCCGCGCAACTGCCTCGCGCGGGGCGCGGCTCTTAAAGCCGCCTTCAACAACCGACGGAGAAAATCCGCGCGCAGGGGCGGCCGATGCATTCGCCGCCGCCATTTCGTCGGGCAGGCGCACGACTTCGAGCGCCCGCGCCCGATTTGGCAGGCGGCGGATAAATCCGCGCTCCTCCAATGCCGTAATCAGCCGGTGAATCCCGGATTTTGACCGCAGATCAAGCGCGTCCTTCATCTCGTCAAAGGACGGCGAAACGCCGGTTTCGGTTATCCGGTCATTGATGAACAACAGGAGTTCGTGCTGTTTTTTTGTAAGCATATTCTTTCCTCAGCGTCTCTCTTCGGCCGTTCTGTGCGGCGCGCCTTCAGGCAAAGATTATTTCCACCGCCGAAACAACAAAAGAACAAAACGACAACGATGTTCTATGCATGTTCCTTTAGGCCGTCAATACCCGTTATGAGAGAAGCTAATGCCCGCCGCCGTGCGTTACGCGAAGACCGCCGGCTGCAATAGCGCACGGGTCGCGGCTTCGACATCCGCCTCGCGCATCAGGCTCTCGCCGACGAGAAAGGCTTTCGCGCCATAGCCCTTGAGCGTGACGAGATCGCCATGGGAGGAGATGCCGCTTTCGCTGACGAGCAGCGCATCGGATGGGGCGAGCGCTGCGAGTTCAGCTGTTACCTGAAGATCGGTATGAAATGTACTTAGGTCACGGTTGTTTATGCCGATTAAGTCTGCATTAAGGTTAATGGCGCGCGCCATTTCATCACGATCATGGGTCTCGACGAGGACGTCCAGGGACAGGCCCCGCGCTGCCTCATATAGCTCGCTGGCCTGCGTGTCGGAGAGGCAGGCCATGATCAGGAGGATGCAATCCGCGCCCCAGGCGCGCGCCTCGACGACCTGATAAGGGTCGATTATGAAATCCTTGCGCAGGATGGGCAGGGCGCAAGCCTCGCGCGCGGCTTTGAGGAAATCTGGCGAGCCTTGAAAGCTCGGGCCGTCAGTCAATACCGAAAGGCAGGCTGCGCCGCCCGCGGCATAGGCGAGGGCATGATCGGCGGGGTCGAAATCCTCACGGATGAGACCCTTTGACGGGCTCGCCTTCTTGATCTCGGCAATCAATGCGAAACTGTCCGCCGCCTTTCTTTCCAGCGCCTTGCGAAAACCGCGCGGCTTTACTTCCTTCGCCAGCGCCTCCAGCGCGCTGATCGGCGTATTCGCCTTCGCGACGGCGACCTCCTTGCGCTTATAGGCGATGATGTCGTCAAGGATGGTCATGGCGCGCTGTTTGAAATTTCAACGAGCCGGGCGAGCGCGGCCTTGGCCGCGCCTTCATCGATCGCCCGTTCGGCGATGCGCGCGGCGTCGTTTAAGTTGGCGGCTTTGCCCGCAACGATCAGCGCCCCGGCGGCGTTCAATACAGCGATATCGCGGTAAGCCCCGCGTGCGCCTTCAAGCAGCGCTCTGATCGCCGCGGCGTTTTCTTCCGGCCCGCCGCCTTTGATGTCCGCCATCGTCGCGCGCGGTAAGCCGGCATCCTCGGGCGTTACCTCAAATTCCTCGACAACGCCGCCCTTCAGCGCCGCTACATAAGTCGGTCCGGTGGTGGTTATTTCATCAAGGCCGTCGCTGCCATGGACAATCCAGGCGGCCTCGACGCCTAGCTTTGGCAGAGCCTCCGCGATCGGTCGAAGGAGGTCGGGGGAAAAGACGCCCATGAGCTGATATTTGGCGCCGGCCGGATTGGCGAGGGGGCCCAGCACGTTGAACAGTGTCCTGACGCGCAGCCCTCTGCGCGCGCCCGCCGCA
>Ga0209633_10005587_pt1 | contig 10994 bp, 6 predicted proteins | sample Cruoilmetagenom1_FD_187290 | JGI IMG/M metagenome (GOLD analysis project Ga0209633, IMG submission 187290) | Oil polluted marine microbial communities from Coal Oil Point, Santa Barbara, California, USA - Sample 1 (SPAdes) (version 2) | ecosystem: Environmental > Aquatic > Marine > Oil seeps ... | reverse complement strand
AAGTTAACAAACTGGCAAACTTTTTATAAAAATATTGTGTTATTGGTATTCGCACTTATCATTTTTATCAAGCGAAATAGTATAGCACGTACTATAAGTAAGTGGATGCAGGTAGCTGTTCTTATTGTATTCTTGGCAGGTTTCGATTGGTTTATTTTTCATAATTATTATCATCTTCCCATAGTTGATTTTAGGGATTGGGAAGTAGGCAATGATATGAAGAGCAGTGGTCGTGAAACAGTTAAATCATATCTGGTTTACCAAAACAAGAATACAGGAGAAATTAAAGAGTACATATCTCCAAATTACCCCTGGAATGATTCAGTATGGATGTCGGAATGGGAATTTTTAAATCAACGGGTTGATGATTCGCAACTTGTACTCAAACATGGTGTAATTATTGAAGATGAAGCAGGTAATAACCTTACAGATGAAATAATTGAGAATCATGGCTATCAATTTGTTCTTACTTCTGATGACTTGGATAAGGCAGTAGGGCAGGGGATGATTGATGCTTCAGTATTATTTAAAGAATTGAATGAAAGAGATGTTAGTATCTCCATGTTGACCAGCTCTACTAAAGATGTGATTGACAAATATCGTGAACTATATTTAATTGATTATGAAGTGTATTTTGCTGATGATATAGAATTAAAGGCAATGATCAGGTCAAACCCGGGAATGATGTTGTTGAATAACGGAGTTGTAGTAGCTAAGTGGCATTATAATGATTTTCCAAAGATTGAAGATGTGAATGAACTAATATTACCATGATTCAGTTTATATTAAGGCGATTGTTCTATGGCTTTCTGGTATTATGGGGAGTTGTTACAATTATTTTCTTTCTTTTTAATGTATTACCTGGCGATCCGGCTCGTATGTTATTGGGCCAGCGTTCGGATGTTTCATCTGTTGAAGCAATAACTAAAGATTTGGGTTTGGATAAACCGCTTGCTATCCAGTATTTTAAATTTCTAAATGACTTGTCGCCAATATCCTTTCATAATTTCGAGGATAGTGATAGTTACTGGTATTTTAATAAATTAGATTATGGAGGTGCTCTCAAGCTAATTCCTTTTTCAGGTAGTTGGTTAGTGTTAAAATCCCCTTATCTAAGAAGGTCATATCAAAGCAGACGGCATGTAAGCGAAATAATTGCAGAAGCGTTTCCTAAAACATTATTGTTGGCCTCATCATCAATAATAATAGCTATGATACTAGGGATATTATTAGGAATCCCGGCTGCACTCTTTAAAGATAGTTTTTTAGATCGATTTTTACTTGTATTCTCATCTTTCGGGATGTCAATTCCATCATTTTTTGCTGCAATTATTATGGCATGGCTATTTGCATTTGTGCTGGCAGATTTTACTGGTTTACAGATGTTTGGAAGTCTTTACACTGTTGACTCTTATACTGGGGTGAAACATCTTGACCTTAAAAATTTAATATTACCTGCATTTACACTTGGTATAAGACCTCTAGCTATTGTTGTTAGCTTAACACGGAGTTCTCTTCTTGATGTACTTTCACAAGATTATATCCGCACTGCCAAAGCTAAAGGCTTAAGCGAGTTTAGTGTTGTAGTGTCCCATGGACTACGAAATGCTCTTAATCCTGTTATTACCGCTATCACAGGCTGGTTTGCATCGCTTATGGCAGGTGCCGTTTTTGTAGAGTATGTTTTCGACTGGAAAGGGATAGGTGTTGTAATAGTTGACGCACTTGAGAAGTATGATTTGCCGGTTATTATGGGGTCAGTATTATTTATCTCGGTAGTGCTAATATTGGTAAATATTTTGGTTGATATTATTTACGCAGGGCTTGATCCGAGGATTAGGTTTAGTTAGTACTAGTACTACTTTTCCAAAGTTTTAAACTTTGGAAAAGTTATAGTTTTAAACTTTGGAAAAGTTATAGTTTTAAACTTTGGAAAAGTTATAGTTTTAAACTTTGGAAAAGTTAAAGATTTAATACTAACTTTGAAAAACCTAAATACCAACCCAATAATACCAAATGGAATCATTATTACCAGAGCATTCTTATCATATTTATAACCATTCAAATGGGAATGACATATTGTTCAAAGAAGAAACAAATTATCTATATTTTCTTAACAAATATGAAAAGTATATATCCCCTGTAGTAAATACTTTTGCTTATTGTTTAATGCCTAATCACTTTCATCTATTGGTAACAATAAAGACGGAAAATGAAATTGTTTCCACAATTGACAGATCTCATATAATCGAAAAGTATAATAGTTTAACGACGGCTGCTGAAAAGGAAAACTATATATCACTTTTTGTTAGCAAACAGCTTTCCAATTTATTTAGTTCATACACACAGGCTTTTAATAAGATGTATAAACGAATGGGGAGTTTATTTATGAAGAACTTTAAGCGAAAGCATGTTGATAATGATGACTATTTTATCGATTTGATTCGATATATTCATCTAAACCCTGTTAAAGATGGATTTGTAAAGAATCCTGAAGATTGGAGATACTCATCCTACAATTCAATATTAACAAATGAGTCAACATTCCTTAAGAGAGATGAAGTAATTGACTTATTTGGTGATGATGAAAATTTTAAGTTCTGTCATAAGAAGTCGGTTGATATTTAACTTTTCCAAAGTTTAGAACTTTGGAAAAGTTAAATAAGTTTAGAACTTTGGAAAAGTTAAATAAGTTTAGAACTTTGAAAAAGTTAAATATCTAATTTCTACAACTGAGGACCTGCAGCTACAAGACTCTCACCTTCTTCATTATCTGTATATTGCTTAAAGTTTTTAATAAACAATTCAGCTAATTCTTTTGCTTTTTTGTTCCATTCAGTTGGGTCAGTATAAGTATCACGAGGATCTAAAATTGCTGGGTCAACGCCAGGTAATGCTGTTGGAATTTCCAAATTGAAAATAGGCATATTTTTTGTTTCTGCTTTTTCAATTGATCCATCAAGAATAGCATCAATAATGCCTCTTGTGTCTTTTATAGAGATTCGTTTTCCGGTACCGTTCCATCCTGTGTTAACAATATAAGCTTCGGCATTGTTGGCTTCCATCTTCCTAACTAATTCCTGACCGTATTTAGTTGGATGTAATGTTAAGAATGCAGCACCAAAACATGCAGAGAAAGTAGGAACAGGAGTTGTTACACCAACTTCAGTTCCTGCTAATTTAGCAGTAAATCCGGAAAGGAAATGATATTTAGTTTGATCAGGAGTAAGCTTTGCTACTGGTGGCATTACACCAAATGCATCAGCAGTTAGGAAAATAACTTTTGTTGCAGGACCTGCTTTTGACACAGGTTTAACGATGTTTTCAATATGATAAATAGGATATGAAACCCGTGTGTTTTGAGTTACTGAACCATCTTCAAAATTGATTTTACCATCTGCCTCTAAAGAAACATTTTCAAGAAGAGCGTCGCGCTTAATTGCATTAAAAATTTCTGGTTCACTTTCTTTGTCAAGGTTAATGGTTTTTGCATAACATCCACCTTCAAAGTTGAATATGCCATCATCATCCCATCCATGTTCATCATCACCAATAAGAGCACGTTTCGGATCTGTAGAAAGAGTTGTCTTTCCAGTTCCTGATAAACCAAAGAATATTGCTGTTTCACCATCTTCACCAACATTAGCAGAACAATGCATAGCAGCCATACCCTTAAGTGGTAGGTAATAATTCATAATTGAGAAAATACCTTTCTTCATTTCGCCACCATACCAGCTACCACCAACAACAGCAAGTCCTTCAGTCATATTGAATACAACGAAGTTCTCTGAGTTGAAAGGAACGCCATCAGTACGCTTCATTGATTTCCAATCAGGATTGTTTGTTTTTGCAGCGTTTAGCATTACAAAATCTGGCTCAAAATCTTCCAGCTCCTCTTCAGAAGGACGGATAAACATATTTTTTACAAAATGAGCTTGCCATGCAACTTCCATAATAAATCTAACCTTAATTCGGGAATCTGGATTTGCACCGGCATAACCATCAACTACATATAATTTACTTCCAGATAATTGTTTAGCTCCAAGGTCGTAACAATGTTTCCATGTGGCATCATCAACAGGTTTGTTGTCAGATGTTTTTGCCTGCTCGGCCCACCACACAGTGTCTTTTGTTTTGTCGTCGTAAACAATATATTTGTCCTTAGGAGAGCGGCCGGTAAATTTACCTGTCATAACATTTACAGCACCCAGTTCACTTTCCTGACCTTTTTCGAAGCCCTCAAGATCACTATCCATCTCATCCTCATAAAGCTTCTCGTAAGAGGGATTGTAAATGATTTCCTTTACATCAGTTATACCGTATCCGGCCAGATCAGCTTTGATCTTGTTTAAATCTATGCTCATAATATATTATTTTGTGTTAATTAATTTAATTTTAGGGGGTGCAAATTACTAAAATATGTTCTATAACATAAAAAAAGCCACCCGAAAATTAATCGAATGGCTTTATATATAATGAGTATATATAATCAGTTGTGATTATTTGTTTTTACGCTTCCAGCTACGTTTGTTAATAATTGTAGATTGGGCTGCTGCAAGACGTGCAATTGGTACACGATATGGTGAACAACTTACATAATGTAAGCCTGCTCTGTGGCAAAACTCAATTGAGCTTGGGTCACCACCATGTTCTCCACAAATACCAAGTTTGATTTTTTTACGTGTTTTTTTACCTTTCTTAACAGCCATTTCAACAAGCTGTCCAACACCCTCTTGGTCAAGTACCTGGAATGGATCTTCTTTGAGAATTCCCTTTTCAATATAAATTGGAAGGAATTTACCGGCATCATCTCTTGAGTAACCAAAAGCCATTTGAGTAAGGTCGTTGGTTCCAAAGGAGAAAAATTCTGCAGATTCAGCAATTTTATCAGCAGTAAGAGCAGCTCTTGGAATCTCAATCATAGTACCAACCATGAATTTAATTTTTTCTCCTCTTTCTTCAAATACCTTTGCTATTGTTGCTCTAACAATATCCTCTTGCATTTTCATTTCTGCCAGAGTACCTGTTAAAGGAATCATTATCTCAGGGTATGTCTTTACTTTGCGTTTCTTAAGGTTAAGAGCAGCTTCAATTATAGCTCTTGTCTGCATCTCAGTTATTTCAGGATAAGTATTTCCCAGTCGGCAACCACGGTGACCTAACATTGGGTTAAACTCACTTAGATCTTCTACTTTTTCTTTAACTTCCTTCAAAGTAATGCCCATTACCTTAGCCATTTCTTTTTGTCCTTTTTCCTCGTGAGGAACAAATTCATGAAGTGGAGGATCCAGTAATCTTACAGTAACTGGCAGATCGTGCATTGCTTCAAATATACCTTCAAAATCAGTACGTTGAATAGGAAGTAGTTTGTCTAATGCTTCACGTCTTCCTTCTTCACCATCGGCTAAAATCATTTCGCGCATGGCAGTAATTTTATCATCACCGAAAAACATATGCTCTGTACGTGTAAGACCAATACCTTGTGCTCCAAAATCACGAGCTACCTGAGCATCGAAAGGTGTATCAGCATTTGTGCGTACGTATAGTTTAGCTTTTTTATCTGAAAGCTTCATCAGCTTACCAAAATCACCACTTAATTCGGCTTCTGTTGTAGCGATTCTTCCGTCATATATTTCTCCTGTAGAGCCGTTTAATGAAATAAAGTCACCTTCCTTGTATGTTTTACCATCCATGGTAAGTGTTCGCTCTTTATAGTTAACCTTTATGCTTCCTGCACCTGATACACAACATTTACCCATACCTCTTGCTACAACTGCAGCATGTGATGTCATACCACCACGAGCAGTTAATATTCCTTCAGCGGAGTTCATTCCGGCAAGGTCTTCTGGTGAAGTTTCAATACGTACAAGAATAACATTTTTCCCTTGTTCTGCCCACTCTTCAGCATCGTCAGCATGGAAAACAACTTGTCCGGTTGCAGCACCTGGTGACGCTGGTAACCCTTTTGACATTACTTTAGCTTCACTAATGGCTGCTTCATCAAAAACAGGATGAAGTAATTCGTCTAATTTCTCAGGGTCAACACGCATTATTGCTTCTTCTCTACTTAGCATTTTTTCGCTAAGCATATCCATGGCAATTTTTACCATGGCAGCACCTGTACGTTTGCCACCACGAGTTTGAAGTAACCAAAGTTTACCATCTTCAACAGTAAATTCAATATCCTGCATGTCGCGGTAATGTTGTTCAAGTTTATTCTGTGTGTCGAATAATTCCTTGTACATTATAGGCATTGCCTCTTCAAGTGAAGGGAAATTAGCAGCACGGTCTTCTTCGTTCACCTGAGCTAATTTAGCCCACCTAAGTGAACCTTCTTTTGTAATTTGCTGCGGTGTACGGATACCGGCAACAACATCTTCGCCCTGAGCATTAATAAGATATTCACCATTAAATAGGTTTTCTCCAGTTCCTGCATCACGTGTAAACGCAACACCGGTAGCTGAATTTAATCCCATGTTACCAAAAACCATGGCCTGAACATTAACTGCTGTTCCCCATTCATCTGGGATTTTTTCCATTTTGCGATAAAGGATAGCTCTATCGTTCATCCAGCTATCAAATACAGCCATAACTGAACCCCATAACTGCTCCCATGGATCAACAGGAAAGTCATGACCAGTTTGTTTTTTTACAGCGGTTTTGAAACGCTTAACCATTTCTCTAAGGTCGTCAGTAGATAAATCAGTATCTAAATCAACACCTTTTTCTTCTTTCATTATGTCTATGATCTCTTCAAACGGATCAGGATCTTCTTTTGATTCTGGTTTCATGCCTAGCACAACATCGCCATACATTTGAACAAACCTACGATATGAATCCCATGCAAAGCGCTCGTTACCAGACTTTTTTGCTATACCTTCAACAGCATCATCATTGAGTCCTAAGTTCAGAACTGTATCCATCATACCCGGCATGGAAGCACGCGCACCCGAACGTACAGATACTAATAATGGATTTTCTTTATCACCAAATTTAGTACCCATTATGGTTTCAAGTTCAGTTACTGCATTTTCAACTTCTTCTTTTATAGCAGCAACAGTTGCATCATGGCCTTTATCGTTATATAATGTGCAAACTTCAGTTGTGATTGTAAATCCAGGAGGAACAGGAACGCCTATTAAGTTCATCTCAGCAAGGTTTGCACCCTTGCCTCCAAGTAGGTTTTTCATTGTTGCATTACCTTCGGCCTTACCATCGCCAAAAAGATATACATGCTTTCTTTTAGCCATCTTATATTATTTAGTTAAAATTTCATTAAAAATAAGCATGCAAAGGTAGTTAAAAATCCTGCTTATCAGTAGTTAAACAACCTTAAAATGAGTATAAATTAATAGCAATCGTTTGCGGATAAATCATTGGATGATTGTTTGATAATAATCTTTATACTGGCGGCCGGGCGCGCTTTACGTTTATAGTTGTTTCATACCGATTGTGTTTTTGTAAGCAATCCGTGGGCTTCCTCCGTCAGCCTCCGTTTGCAAACAAAAACATCACCGGTATTTCAACAAGCTAACCACTTCAATCACTGCCGCAGGGTGTAGTGTGCTAGTTGCCTCTATACAACCCTGTCATCTCGAAGAAAGTAATCCCGATTTTTTTCGGGATTACGGTGAGAGATCTCCTGAGAATATCCCTGTCATTTCGAGGGAAGTATGAGCAATCTTTCATTGCGATTACGACGAGAAACCTCCTGAACAAAAGGTGCGTTCTCAGGGGATCTATCCTCCTTCGTCGTTCGATATGACAGCAGGTTTTCAGGGAATTTAACACCGCCTCAAGTGGTTCAAAATGAAAGCAGTGTTATCGGGATTTAAACCTATTATTTGAAAGTCATGTTAAATATTTATTATCTGCTTAAAAATAATGATTAAAAATAAGGGTAAAGTCAAAAATCCAACATGATATTTTATAAGTTTGCTTCACTTTTTAGAAACGAATTAATAGTTTAGCTATGCATAAAATTGGAATTAGATACGAAGATAAATATGTAATGGAAAGACGTGTCGCACTCGTTCCTGATCATGTTAAAGACCTTATTGATAAAGGACTTGAATTTGAAGTTGTTAAGTCGGAGAAGCGAATTTTTAAAGATGATGAGTTCAAGGCCGTTGGTGCTGAGATAGTTGATGAAGTGTCTGATTCTTCTGTAATAATTGGAGTTAAAGAAATGCCCATTGACTTTTTTGAAGATATGAAGACTTATATTTTCTTTAGCCATACAATTAAAGGTCAATTGTATAATATGCCGTTATTAAAGCAAATGATGGCGAAAAAAGTTAACCTGATTGAATATGAGCGTATTGTTAATGAAAAGAATCAACGAATGATTTTCTTTGGCAGATTTGCCGGGTTAGCTGGCATGATTAACTCATTTTGGTCAGTAGGACAGCGTTGGAAAGAGTTAGGAGTTCTTACCCCGTTTCTTGAGCTTAAGCAAACTCATAATTATAATTCTTTGGATGAAGCAAAAGAAGCAATTACCAAAGTAGCTGAAGATATAAAAAAAGGCGGTTTGCCACGTGAACTTGAACCAATGGTTGTTGGTTTAACAGGCTATGGTAATGTATCACAAGGAGCACAGGAAATCCTTGATATGTTTCCGGTTAAGGAAGTAAGTCCAGAAGAATTGTTAACAATATTCTCAGAAGGTCATAAACCTGATAGCCTAATTTATAAAGTTGTATTTAAAGAAAAAGATCTTAGTGAACCACTTGAGTCTGGTAAAGAGTTTATTCTTCAAGAGTATTATGACCATCCTGAACTTTTTAAAAGTAAGTTTGAACAGTATATCCCACATCTAACAATACTTATGAATTGTATGTATTGGGACGATAAATATCCAAGGATAGTTACCAAGGATTATTTAGAAGGTCTTTACGAAAAAGGTGATCCAAAACTGGTTGTTATTGGTGATGTTACCTGCGATCCTGATGGATCAATTGAATGTACCCATAAAGGCACTGAAATTGAAGACCCTGTTTTTGTCTATGATCCCTTTACCCGAAAACCAACGATGGGTTTTGAAGGTGATGGCATACTAATAATGGCAGTTGATATTTTGCCAAGTGAATTGCCTCGAGAGTCTTCACAAACATTCTCTGATGCATTAATTGGCTTCATGCCTGAGATAGCATCTGCAGATTTTAATCTTCAATTCAAAGACCTTAAACTGCCTTATCCAATAAAACGTGCATTAATATTACATAATGGTGAACTAACACCTGAATATGAATATCTTAACGAGTATCTTTAAGGTAGTATTTAATAAATTAATTTTTTTAAAGACATGAAAAAAATATTAATACTTGGGGCTGGGTTATCAACTAATAGCCTGATTGATTATTTACTTAACAATGCTGCTGAAAATAACTGGCACATAATCGTTGCTGATATTAATGAAGAGGTGGCAAGGTCGAAAGTTAACGGCCATAAGCATGGTTCAGCGAAAATTTTTGATATTAATGACAATACTGAGAGCTGGCGTACAATTGCTGATGTTGACGTTGTGATATCAATGTTGCCAGCATCGATGCATCACCTTGTGGCTGATCAGTGTATAGATTTGAGAAAACCTATGTTGACAGCTTCATATGCTACTGACGAAATAAAGGCATTAGATGAGAAAGCTAAAAAAGCCGGAATACCTATTTATATGGAGCTTGGGCTTGATCCTGGTATTGATCATATGTCGGCAATGAATGTTATTGATAGGATTAAAGAATCGGGTGATGAACTAACATCTTTCTACTCATTTACCGGCGGACTGGTGGCTCCTGAATATGATAATAATCCATGGAATTATAAATTCACATGGAATCCAAGGAATGTAGTGCTGGCCGGAAATGGTGTTTCTCAGTTTATTAATAATGGTCGCTATAAATATATTCCTTACCATAGGTTATTCGATCGTGTTATGTCGCGTAAGATATTGCAATATGGTGATTTTGAGGTTTATGCTAATCGCGATTCCTTAAAGTATAGAAGTATTTATAAGATTGATGATATACCATCGATGTATAGAGGAACAATCAGGAGACCCGGATTTTCAAAAGCATGGAATGTATTTGTGAGACTTGGTATGACTGAAGATGATTATATACTTGAGGATTCAGAAAATATGACCTATAGGGAGTTTCTTAATTCCTTTTTAAGATATGACCCTAACGTACCTGCTGAAATTAAGCTTCAGGAATACTGCAAAAATGCTTCTGATCCAGTAGTGATGGAAAAGCTTAAATGGCTTGGTATATTTGATGACAGGAAAGTTGGTCTGAAAAAGGCATCACCTGCCCAAATTCTGCAAAAGCTATTGATTGAAAAGTGGAGTATGGATCCTGATGACCGTGATATGATTATCATGCAGCATGAGTTTAAATTCAAGTCTGATGGAATTGAGAAAATGATTGTTTCTGCAATGGCCGTTATTGGGAAAGATCAAAACGAGACTGCTATGGCTATAACTGTTGGTTTACCTTTAGCAATTGCAACTAAGCTGCTTTTAACAGGAAAGTTCAATCATACAGGTGTCACTTTACCTACTGAAAAAGAAATGTATAAGCCAATATTATCCGAACTGGAAACATTTGGTATAAGTTTTGAAGAAAACGAATACATGATTGGGTAGGTACTTTGAATTTGGAGTGACTAGAATGCCTATAGTTTGGAGTGCCTGATCCTAATATATATTGCGAGGCAGTAATTTATATGCCCAATATATGTCATCTTTTTTTTGATTTAAACAACAGTTAATGAAGTATTTATTATTAATTATCCTTATAGGTATTGCCATATATTATGCAATGAAATGGCAATCACCATCTAAAAATAGTAGCAATAACACAAAATCTGACAATAACCCCTACGATAAGGGCAAGTCCCAGAGCTCAAATAATACTAATAATGGTCCTTATGCTGCCCAGAGTAGTGGTAGTCAGGGAAATAAGTCTGGGACTAATTATGCAAAATGGATAGGA
>Ga0209633_10005586_pt1 | contig 10995 bp, 7 predicted proteins | sample Cruoilmetagenom1_FD_187290 | JGI IMG/M metagenome (GOLD analysis project Ga0209633, IMG submission 187290) | Oil polluted marine microbial communities from Coal Oil Point, Santa Barbara, California, USA - Sample 1 (SPAdes) (version 2) | ecosystem: Environmental > Aquatic > Marine > Oil seeps ... | reverse complement strand
TTTTGACCATGCCAAGCCATATCTAACAATCCGAAACTTAATTGACGCATGGTTGCCATTCCTTCTAAAAAATTAGAAGAATCTTTAATTTTTTTTATTAACTCCATAGGAATAACCTCACCAGTTTTATAATGTTTAGCAAAAAGATTTAGAGCTTCTTTTTGGTAACACCAGTTTTCAAAAATCTGACTAGGAAGCTCTACAAAATCCCAATAAACATGTGTGCCAGATAAGCTAGGGTAGGTTGTATTTGCTAACATGCCATGTAGAGCATGTCCAAACTCATGAAATAAAGTGGTTACTTCATTAAAAGTTAAAAGTGAAGGTTTAGTTTCGGTAGGTTTGGTAAAATTACAAACTATAGAAATATGTGGCCTAGAATTTTCACCATCTTTTCTCCATTGATTTTTATACGAAGTCATCCATGCGCCATTTCGTTTTCCTTTTCTAGGAAAAAAATCGGCATAAAAAACAGCAATTAATTCATCATTTTCATCCGTTACCTTGTATGTTTTTACCTCGTCATGGTATTTGTCAATATCAAAAATTTCTTTAAAATGTAGTCCATATAATTTACCAGCAATAGTAAATACTCCGTTTATAACATTTTCTAATTTGAAGTAGGGTTTTAGTTGCTCGTCATCTAAATTAAACAAATCCTTTTTTAATTTTTCAGCATAATAAGCACTATCCCATTTTTGCATTTTAACAATACCATCTTTTTTAGCTAAATCAATTATTTTTTGAAAATCTTTTTTAGCAGCTGGTTTTGCTTTAACTAATAAATCATTTAAAAAAGTAGTTACTTTATTTGGCGTTTCGGCCATTCGCTCTTCTAAAACATAATGTGCATGTGAGTTATAACCTAGCAAGTTTGCCCGTTCATGGCGAAGATTAACTATTTGTAAAACAATTTTTTGATTGTCATTTTCATTATTTTGAAATGCTCTTGATCCAAAAGCATGTGATATTTTTTCTCTTAAATCTCTATCGTTAGCATAAGTCATAAATGGAATGTAACTTGGGTAATCTAAAGTAAAAACCCACCCCTCAACTTGTTTTTCTTTTGCTAACATTTTGGCGGCTTCAATAGTCCCTTCGGGTAAACCTGTTAGTTTCTTTTTATCTGTAATAACCAATTCAAAACCATTGGTTTCTGCTAAAACATTTTCGCCAAATTGCAAGCTTAATTTAGATAAATTTTTATCAATTTCTCTTAGTTTAATTTTATCCGATTCATTTAAATTTGCCCCATTTCTAACAAAAGCTTTGTATTTTTTATCTAAAAGCATTTGTTGCTCATTGTTTAAATCTAGATTATCTTTTTGATTATAAACAGATTTAATTTTTTGAAATAATTTTTCATTCAATGTAATATCATTGGCAAAACCCGATAACATGGGAGAAACTTCTTGTGCAATTTTTTGAATTTCATCATTTGTTTCTGCGGAGTTTAAATTAAAAAAAATGCTCGAAATTCTATCTAGTTTTGAACCAGTAAATTCAAGTTCTTCAAGAGTATTTTGAAAAGTTGGTTTTGCTTTATTATTAACAATAAAATCTATTTCAGTTTTAGCTAAAGCTATCGCTTTTTCAAAAGCAGGTTTAAAATGCTTTATATTAATTTTTGAAAAAGGTGCCGTTTGATAATTGGTATTAAAATCTTGTAAAAGAGGATTAGTCATAATTTAGTGATTAAAGAAAATTGAAGAATAATAAAAGTGAAATTGAAAAATCGAGTTACTTCTTGCTTTTCATTTTTTTGCTAGCATTATTTACCTTGACTTTAAGACTTTCTTTATAAAAAACTATTTTATCTAATACGCATTTATCGGCCTGACCAATAATTTGAGCTGCTAATATCCCAGCATTTTTACCTCCATCAAGGGCAACAGTTGCTACAGGTACTCCTCCTGGCATTTGTAAAATAGAAAGTATAGAATCCCATCCATCAATAGAATTTCTAGATTTTACTGGTACACCAATCACAGGTAATGGACTCATCGAAGCAACCATACCTGGTAAATGAGCTGCGCCGCCAGCCCCTGCAATTATTACATTGACCCCTCGAGTATGTGCGTTGGTAGCATAATCAAATAGTTTTTCTGGAGTACGGTGTGCCGAAACAATATCTATTTCGATTTCAATGTCAAAACTTTGTAAAATGTTAATTGCTTCTTGCATAATAGGCAAGTCAGAATCACTTCCCATTATAATTCCTACTTTCGGCATAAATTTTATTTATAAATAAGTTTTAGTTACAAAAAAATATTATTGTAAATTTAGTGGCTAAAGATAATACAAAAAAACTGTTTTTATTCTTATGCAATTTCCATTATTTCATACCGTACTTTCGTGGATATTAAAAAAACGCAAATATCAAATTGATATGTTTGTTGAAAATCCAATTGAAGTACAAAATGAAGTACTGTACAATTTATTATCAGCAGCTCAGTTTACTGAAGTTGGAAAAAAGTATGACTTCCCATCGATTAAAGATTATAATTCCTTTGCAAAAAGAGTTCCGATTCAACAATACGAATCCATTGATTCTTTAATAGAAAGATCAAGAAAAGGAGAACAAAATATATTTTGGCCAGGCAAAATAAGATGGTTTGCAAAATCTAGTGGTACTACTAATGCAAAAAGTAAATTTATACCGGTTAGCGATGATGCAATTGAAGATTGTCACATGAAAGCTGGTAAAGATATGTTGTGTATGTATATAAACAACAACGAAGAAACCGAAATGTTTAAAGGTAAAGGCTTACGCTTAGGAGGAAGTAGAGCTGTTTACGAAGATAATGAAACTTATTTTGGAGACCTTTCGGCAATAATTATTGAAAATTTACCTTTTTGGGCGGATTTTAGCAGTACACCAAGTTTGAAAACTTCTTTAATGGATGAATGGGAAGCTAAAATGGATGCTATAATTAGTGAGACAATTAATGAAGATATTAGGAGTTTAGCAGGCGTTCCTTCTTGGATGTTAGTTTTATTAAACAGGGTTCTAGAGGTGACTGGTAAAGATAATTTACTTGAGGTTTGGCCTAATTTAGAAGTCTATTTTCATGGCGGAGTCAATTTCAATCCATATAGAGAACAGTATAAAAAGTTAATTCCGAAAAGTACCTTTAGATATTTTGAAACATACAATGCTTCTGAAGGGTTTTTTGGCATTCAGGATTCTAACTTCTCCAATGAAATGCTGTTGATGTTAGATTACGGAATTTTTTATGAATTTATTCCAATGGATAAATTTGAAGGTGAAAACTCTGAAGCGATTCCGATTGAGAACGTAGAATTAGACAAGAATTATGCCTTAGTGATATCAACAAATTCAGGTCTATGGCGTTATTTAATTGGAGATACTATAAGGTTTACATGTTTAAAGCCTTATCGTATAAAAATTACTGGTAGAACCAAACATTTTATCAATGTTTTTGGAGAGGAGTTGGTAGTTGAAAATGCCGAGGATGCATTAAAAGTAGCATGTTCTAAAACCAATGCTGTTATAACTGATTTTACCGTAGCTCCTATTTTTATGAATGGGAATAAAAGTGGAGGCCACGAATGGGTAATCGAATTCAAAAAACAACCAGAAAACAGTGATAAATTTTCGATTTATTTAGACAAAACCTTAAAAAAAATCAATTCTGATTATGAAGCTAAAAGGTATAAAGATATGACCTTATCACCACCCAAGATTCATCAAGCTAAAAGCGGACTTTTTTACCAATGGTTAAAGAAACATAACAAGCTAGGAGGTCAGCATAAAGTACCTAGAATGAGTAATAAAAGAGATTTGTTGGAGGAATTATTACTGCTTAATACTATAGAAAATGCCAATTTGGCTATAGATCAAATTCAAATTTAGCATGAATTCTACAGATAAAGAAATAACTTTTTTTTCTACCAATACCTATTCAACTTTGAATAAAATGACTGATAAAACCAAAAATATATGGTTGGTTTTTCACGGAATAGGATATTTAAGTAGGTATTTTTTAAAATACTTTAAGGAATTAAATGTTGATGAAAACTATATTATAGCACCTCAAGCTCCTAGCAAATATTACCTTGGTTCAAAATATAAACATGTAGGGGCTAGTTGGCTAACAAAAGAAAACACTAAAAAAGAAATAGAAAATGTGATGTCTTACCTTGATGCGGTTCTTGAAAATGAAGAATTACCGAGTGAGAAAAATATTATTGTGTTGGGTTATTCACAAGGTGTTTCTGTAGCTTTAAGATATGTTGCAAGGCGTAAATTTAAATGTAGTCAATTGGTGCTAATGTCTGGAGGAATTCCTGCAGAGTTAGAAGCACATAATTTTGAATTTTTAAAAGATAAAACAAAAGTATCTTTTGTTTACGGAACCCAAGATGAGTATTTAAATGAGAAGATTATGGATAAAGAAAGAATACGATTTTTCGAATTATTTAAAGATAATGCAAAAATTATTTCATTTGAAGGCGGACATATTTTGAAAAAAGAATTGTTAAAAGAATTTATTAAATAAAAAAAGATGAGTTTTATAATTTTATAAAACTCATCTAAAAATAAAACCAAACTTTATTAATTTTTCTTTGTTGTTATTAATATTACTCCATTTTTTGCTTTTTCACCATATTTTTCAACAGCCTTGTCACCTTTTAAAACTTCTACCTTTTCTATATTGTTAGCATCAAAGTCTTCCATTTTTCCATTTTCAATTTCTTTTCCATCAACAATAAACAAAGGGTTTTCCCCGTCAGAATCAATAAATATCATATTGTTGTGTTTAGAATGATTTTTATCACCAGACTTTATGATAACTTTGTGGGTTCCATCATCAACTTCATCAATTTCAATGATTTCAATATTTTTCAATTTGGTAGAATCACCACCTTTTGATACCCAAACATTGGCCGAGTTAGCTTTGCTACTACTAACATGTATATCATCATCTCCGTTTACTCTTTTTATTTTATAGGTATAAGATTTTTTATTGTCATTACCCATAGATAATGAGGTAGTTTCATCACTCGTAATTACAGTAAAATTATTTTCGCCTTTTAAATCAATAACTTTTGTACTGTCATTAGATATCCAAACCATATCATGATCTCCATCACCCTTTTTAACTATAATTTTTTTATTGCCTCCGTTATTTCCGGAGCTAACAAAAATAGTTTCATGTAAATCATGTTCTGAAAAATTACCAACTTCCATTGCGCCGGTTTCAGTATTCACTTTTATACGAATTGGTTTAATAGGATCTGAGCTATTTTGTGAAAGACTAGATTGATTTCCCTTAGAGTTTTTAATATTAAGATTTATCCCTGTTATTTCACTTTTAGAGTTGTGTTTTAATTTAGAATATTTAAGCGTAATACCTTTAGTTGAAAGTCTTGTTTTTAATTTTTCAAGATCATCTTTTTGAAAATCTTTGGTAATAACTTCAACCTCATAATTTGATTGAGTTTCAACAGTTTTTACTTTTTTATGTTGAGCTAGTACTTTTGTATTAAAAGTAAATATAAATGCAACTAGTAATGGAATTATTAATACAAATTTAAAGTACATTGTTTTGTTTGATCGATTTTTTTGTAACATGTTTATGCGATTTTTAATTAATGAATTGTAAAAATTACTTGTTAAAGCCATTTGATAATTTGGCGAAACTGTTTTTAATAATAAATGTTGGTATTTCTTTTTTTCTTGAGTAATATTTTGTGCATAATCATCGGCGATATATTCTAAATTTTTTTGAACCTCTTTTGAATATAGCCAAATGAATGGATTAAACCAATTTAGTATAAGTGCCAATTGTGAGAGTATTGTATCTAAACTATGGAACTGAATTGCATGGATTTTTTCATGGGAAATTATTTGTTTTAATTCTAATTCATTAAATTGATTAGAGTTGTAAACAATGTAGTTAAAGAATGAAAAAGGAGTTTTATTCTTTTCTGTCTTAACCATTAAATAATTCCCATTTTTAGTTTTAGGATGTTGATACAAAAACAATAATAAGGAACTAAGTTGAGCTATAAATCGAATTGAGAAAAACACAACTCCAATAAAATAGATGATAGCAATAACTTGCATCCAATCAAAACTAGAATTAGGTAAAGTTGAAGCAGTATTGGTAAAATTTATATTTGAGATTTGAATTGGTACGGCCTCAATATACTTTTTAATTACAATAAATGGTATTGCTATTGCCGAAACAAATCCAATTAAAAAATAAACTCTAATCGATTTAAAAAATGTTTCGTTTTGTAAAAATATTTTATAAAAAACATAAAACAAACTAAGTACAACTGTAAATTTTAGTAGAAATTCCATGATTTTTATTTTAATTACTTTTTGATTTTTCTATAATAGAAATTATTTCTTTTAACTCATCCACACTAATTTTCTCCTCCTTAGCAAAGTAAGAAACAACATTCTTATAGGAGTCTTCAAAATAATGTTGAATGGTTTTTTTCATATAACTCTTTTTGTATTCTTCTTTGGAAATCACTGGGTAATACTGATAGGTTTTTCCAAATGCTACATGATTTATAAAACCTTTTTCTTCCATATTTCTAATAATTGTTGATATGGTATTATAATGTGGTTTTGGATCTGGTAATTCAGCAACAACCTCCTTAACAAAAGCCTTTTTTAGTAGCCATAAAACCTGCATTATTTCTTCTTCTTTATTGGTGAGTTTTTTCATAAAAATATTTATTTTTCAAATGTAAACTATAAATATAGTTAAACAACTACATATTTAGTTTTTAACAAAATTTTATATTTTTATTGCAATTGAAATCGCTTGATTTATATTCGGACTTAATTAATATATATTTGTAAAAAAATAGATATGGACTATTTATTATTAATCGGTGGTTTTATTGTTTTAATCTTAGGCGGAAATTGGTTATTGAAAGCTGCAGTTGGCTTATCATTAAGATTGAATATTCCAAAAATAGTAATCGGAATGACAGTTGTTTCTTTTGCAACTTCGGCTCCGGAACTCATAGTTAGCTTAAATTCTGCTTTAGATGGTCATGCAGATATAGCTTTTGGAAATGTTATTGGTTCAAATATTGCAAATTTAGGTTTAGTTTTAGGCGTAGTAACTATTATATCAACAATTAATGTTGAAAAAAGTTTTTATAAAATAGATTGGCCTGTAATGATGATGGCGTCTGTAATTTTTTATCTTTTTATTGCTTTTGATGGTGTTTTGCAAAGATATGAAGGCATTATTTTATTTTTATTGTTAATCGTTTTCTTAGTTTATTTATTAAAATTTCAAAAGACAGCTGTTGCTGATGAAATGCCCGAAGATGATATACCTTTGCCAGTACTGAAGGCATTGATGTATTTACTCATTGGAGGAGGAGGTTTGTGGTTAGGGTCGGAACTATTAATTGAAGGAGCGGTAAATATTGCGCATCATTTTGGTGTTAGTGAACGAATAATTGGAGTAACTATAATTTCTATTGGAACTAGTGTTCCTGAATTAGCGGCATCGATTATAGCCGTAATCAATAAAGAAAAGGCTATTTCTCTTGGGAATTTAATAGGTTCAAATGTGTTTAATATTCTAGCTGTTTTGGGTATTACCTCTATGATAACTCCTATAACGGTTCAAGATCCTAGATTGTTGACTAATGATATTATTTGGATGTTAGTGTTTGCACTAATTATATTTCCGTTAGTTTTTGCACCTGTAAGAATGAAATTAACATGGAAAGAGGGATTAATTCTTCTAGGAGGATATGTCGCCTTTATAGCTTTAATGTTATAAAATTATTATTCATATAAATAGTTAAACAATTTTTAGCACCCCGTAAAAAAGTAGGTATAAAAATAGGTATTTAGTAATTATTACAATTTACCCCTAAAAAAATTAGGGCAATTATGTTTTTATTGATAAAAAATTATATTTTTGTCTCAATAAATAAAAACATAATTAAAATGACAACTTTTCGATTTCAAGCATTAAAGGAAACTTTAAACCGCAAACCGGTAAAATTTACAGAACCAGCAAAACATTCAGATTCATTTGGTATCAATGTATTTAGCGAAAATTCTATGCGTCAATATTTGACTAAAGAGGCATATAGAGGTGTTATGAATGCGATGACTAAAGGAACTAAAATTGACAGAAAAATTGCAGACCAAGTTGCATCTGCAATGAAAGAATGGGCAATGGCAAAAGGAGTTAGTCATTATACACACTGGTTTCAGCCATTAACAGGAGGAACTGCAGAAAAACACGATGCCTTTTTTGAACCAACAGAAGGAGGAAATGCCATTGAAAGATTTGGAGGAAATGAATTGGTACAACAAGAACCTGACGCTTCAAGTTTCCCAAATGGTGGAATAAGAAATACTTTTGAAGCTCGTGGTTATACTGCTTGGGATCCAACATCACCAGCGTTTATTTATGGTACAACGCTTTGTATTCCTACAATTTTTGTAGCTTATACTGGCGAAGCTTTAGACAATAAAACACCACTATTAAGAGCTTTACAAGCGGTTGATAAACATGCAACAGCAGTAGCAAAATATTTTGATAAAAATGTAACTAAAGTAAATGCCTCATTAGGCTGGGAGCAAGAATATTTTTTAATTGATAAAGCTTTAGCAATTTCTCGCCCTGATATTATAATGACAGGTCGTACTTTATTAGGACATTCGTCAGCTAAAGGTCAACAATTAGACGATCATTATTTTGGAAGCATCCCTCAACGAGCGATGAACTTTATGCGTGAATTGGAATATGAAAGCATGAAATTGGGTATTCCTGTTAAGACAAGACATAACGAGGTGGCGCCAAATCAATTCGAATTGGCACCAATTTATGAGGAGGCTAATTTAGCAGTTGATCACAATTCATTATTGATGGACGTGATGGGAAGAATTGCCTCAAAGCACAACTTTAAATTACTTTTACATGAAAAACCTTTTGCAGGAATTAATGGTTCAGGCAAACACAATAACTGGTCATTAAGTACAAATACAGGTGTAAATTTATTGGCCCCGGGTAAAACACCTATGCGTAATTTAGAATTTTTAACCTTCTTTATTAATACGATTAAAGCAATTCATCAATACGAAGAATTGATGCGTGCAGGTATAGCATCTGCAAGTAATGACCACCGTTTAGGAGCTAATGAAGCACCACCGGCAATTATTTCGGTATTTATTGGTGAACAACTAACAAATGTATTAAAAGAACTAGAAGGAGTTACAAATGGGAAATTATCTCCACAAGAAAAAACAGATTTAAAATTAAATGTTGTAGGTAAAATTCCTGAAATTATGTTGGATAATACCGATAGAAACAGAACATCTCCTTTTGCCTTTACAGGAAATAAATTTGAGTATAGAGCTGTTGGTTCCTTGGCAAATTGTGCCAACCCTATGACAATTTTAAACTCAATTGTTGCCAAACAATTAAAAGATTTTAAAATAGAAGTTGATAAACTAATAGCGGGGAAAGAATTGAAAAAGGATGAAGCTATTTTCAATGTTTTACGTGAATACATAAAAGAATCTAGAGATATTTTATTTGAAGGAAATGGCTATGGTCAAGAATGGGAAGATGAAGCTGCAAAACGCGGTTTAAGTAATAATAAAACTACGCCAGTTGCTTTAAGAGCAAAGATATCTAAAAAAACCATAGATTTATATGATGAATTGGATGTAATGAGTAAAGTGGAGATTGAAGCTCGACACGAAATTGAATTAGACGAATATTCTTTACGTATTCAAATTGAAGGAAGAGTATTAGGAGATATTGCAATGAATCACGTAATTCCAACTGCGGTTAATTATCAAAATGTTTTGATTGAAAATGTAACTGGATTGAAAGATGTTTTTGGGACAGAATTTGAAACTATCGCCAAAGAACAATTGGAATTGATTAAAGCAATTTCTGGGCATATCAGCGGTATTACAACCAAAGTAAAAGCGATGGTTGAAGCACGTAAAAAAGCGAATGTTATTGAAAATGTAGAAACCAAAGCAATTGCTTATTGTGACAAGGTAAAACCATATTTTGACGAAATTAGATACCACTGTGATAAATTAGAACTGATGGTAGATGATGAAAAATGGCCTTTAGCAAAATATAGAGAAATGTTGTTTACTAGATAATAATAATCTATAAAATATTTATTTGAGATCTCACTGCAAATTTAGATTGTTGGTGAGATCTTTTTTTACCAAAAAAATCTTACTACTACATTTGCAGTTCTGCTAAGTGACTTTGTATCGATTGCATCAATTAGATCGTTATTTATGGTATAAGTTCGGTTTAAAACACTTTCCTTATCCAATAGATTAATAACAGAAATACCAACTTTTACTTTTGTTTTTTGTGAAATATGAAATGTATAGGTGCTTGAAAAATCAAACCTATTGTAATTTGGTAGCCTCTGTGTGTTAATACCTTCATAGACCAAGTAATCATTTCCATTATCTCCTGTTTTAATAGCAAAAGCTTTAGAATAAGGTTTGCCCGAATGCCAACGCCAACCCAAAGAGAATTTTAAATTTTTGTATGTGTATTGGTGAGACCAGTTAAAATTATGACGAACATCTGTATTTGCAGGAAATGAGTTACTCTCACCTAACCCTTCAAATTGATTTTTTATAGAGCTCAAAGTATAACTCACCCATGTGTTGTAATTTTTAAATTGTTTTTTTAAGTAAAAATCAATTCCTTTAACGGTACTTTCCCCTTCTGTAAATCCAAACTCTCCAGTATCAATAAATCCATTGTTTAAAGCGGTTACACCTCCAATATTTTTTAAATAACCATCAATATCAATATGCCAATTGTTGTGCATATAAGACAATCCACCAGTAAATTGTAAGCTTTCAATTATTGGAATTTGTTTGTTGGCAATGAGCCAAATCTGATTTTCAAGTAGAAAACTTTCTTCAATAGTTTCGTTAATTTGGCTTACTGCTTGTGTTTTTTTCTCAGCAGTTAAATTGAT
>Ga0209633_10005585_pt1 | contig 10997 bp, 11 predicted proteins | sample Cruoilmetagenom1_FD_187290 | JGI IMG/M metagenome (GOLD analysis project Ga0209633, IMG submission 187290) | Oil polluted marine microbial communities from Coal Oil Point, Santa Barbara, California, USA - Sample 1 (SPAdes) (version 2) | ecosystem: Environmental > Aquatic > Marine > Oil seeps ... | reverse complement strand
TCTTCCAAGAAAGACATTATTTTTTAAAACAATCCCCAGGTTATCAGTTCCTTTCGCATCAAGCATGCAATTATCATCAATAAGAACATTATCACCAAGTTCAATTTTTTCAGAATGACGGAACACTATATGAGATCCAAAAACAGGACTTTTACCACATTTCTTTAATATCAAAGGATAAAATTTAGAGCGCAGAAACAAACCAAGAGCTCCAGGAATATTAGAAAACAACAGCATTATAAGTTCAAACCTGATTAACTTCCAAATACTTCTACTACCCACAATAAGGTCACAATATTGAGAAATCTTTCCGCCAGACTTTTTTCCCATCTCATGACCGATTCTAAAATTTTTAATCTCTTTTTTCATAATAATTTCCTAAACAAAGACTGTTATACACTTTCTTTTATCAACGTTAAAAGTGTTTTTATAACACACAAATTAATTATCTTCGTAGTAAACCTAACCCAGACAGTAGTTGGTTAAACCAAAACTGCTAAGGTACAAGGTTTTGAGATAATATTTTTTTGACGTGTATACACATACACGAAAAAAGATATTTTCGATAAAACCGCAGTAGATTGGTAGTTTTCGTTTAACCAACCATTAGCTAAATTTATACCTCACCCCAACCCCAAACAAAAAGCTACTAAGAGGGAATGTATTCTTTTCCTCTCTATCGACTTCTCCATAATGAGCCAGAGAATAAGTATTATCAACATCCACACTTGTATACCTGAAATAAAAATCAGCTGCTATATTTTGAGAAAAAGAAAAAGTTGAGCCAAGAGATAAAAGCCATCCCCAGGATTCCTCTAATTCAAAGGTTCTTGTATATCCTCCATTTGGCCAGGAAGGAGAACCACTCGCACGCCAGTCATTATACCTTTGATCTACTGGTTCTCCTTCAACCATTGGAAAACCATAATGCCACCATCCTTTTTTTGTCCAGACATGATTAAAATAAACAAGCCCGATACCTGCATAAGGAGTAAATTTGGAATTATTTTTATATTTGCCATAAAAAGATAAAACCGGACCAGATAGTTCTAACGTAGAATCATTGTGTCCATCAGAACTGGTAACAGTTGCGACTTCCATTTTCGTCCAGGTAAGTTCAATACCATAATCAATATCATATTCATTATAAGAATATTCACCTAAATAAATATCCACCAGAATTCTTGTCGGATTATAATCCTGTTCTTCTTCAAGTGTGTCTACAGATCCTATAAAAGAAGAGCTGGAATCCTTTTTCAACTGAAAATGCTCTATTCTTGTTCCTATCTCAACGTTTTCTATCATCCAACTTTTAATACTTTCATATTTCTGACTCATATCCGCAGCAGAAATATTCAGACAAATCAAACTTACACAAACTAAAAATATTTTCTTCATTCTTTCTCCAAAAGGTTAATGTCCTTATTGTAATATCTAATACAATAAAAGATTCACTTTTCATTAAAGTGCTGACTTTGAAACTTAAGATTAAGTTTCTATTCTAAATATATATTTACCGTAGCCCCTTTACCATGATCAAAAGATAAAACTAACTGAGATGAATTTTCAGGAACATTGACAACGAACTGATTCTTACCCTCATTTAATCTAACACCTTGAGAATATTCAAGATATCGATTATTATGTTTTATCTTTATCATATTTAAAATAGGGGTATATTTACCTGTTTTCTTCACGTCCACAACAACTTTAGAAAAAGATTGCTGACTACAGATTGCTGCAATAGAAATCTTTTTTACAAACTTTGAATAATCACGTTTGGTAAATGATGATATTAAAGTAGACCTGTTGTAATAGGTATGTTTTTTTGTATGATACTTTTTATTATTTTCAGGGTACCTATCATCTGAAGAGTACTTATGATTATAAGATGCAGAACTATGATAATCATTTTTATCATAGTTTCTTCTTCTTTTATTATGATATTCACAATAAGGGCATCTTCTATAATTAGCATAATAATGATTACCACACTTTCGACAATATCTCTTCTGGTTCTCTGTATATGGGCAAGAACCTTCAGACTGGAAAGAACATTGAGGGCACTCTGCAATGACTCTTCTCACAAAAATTTTTGCACCACAAGAACTACAAAATCTATTAGTAATTTTATTCAGATGATTACAATTATCACATCTTGTAAACGAATTACTTTCAGTTAAAATAAATGGGAACCGACACCTAGGACAACGGTAAAACACAGAAACAGGCTGTTGAAATGTTTCCCCACAATTAGAACAAAAAGAAGCATTTACATCATTAAAACCATAATTACACTTATTACAAGTTTTATATTCCCTGGTATGAGCCTTAAAATTTACAGCAAAATCTGCATAAGATGCTAAAGCAATAGAACACAAAAAAACACTCAACAAAACTTTTAAGAACATTCTTTTTAACATTATAGTTTTCATTCTAATTCTCCAAAATAAAATTAACTATTTATTATCTCTTTTTCCACTCTTATTCAATATATTTTTCAAAACACCCCAATATTTCAAAAATATGTAAAATATCCTGTTAAATATTAAAAACTACTTTAGCTTTTGGCAAATCTGCCGATAAATTAAATAAGTTAAGACAGATACAGATAAATTAGGTATATATTTATGGCTACAACTATTTTTGAACTTGATGAAACTATCAGTAGAATTATTCAGGTAGAAAGAGCTTCATTAGATTTAACAATCAGAAGGAATAAGCTTAGAGATGAAGAAGCCAGTGATTTCGGAAGGGTCAAATCTAAAATAAATTCTTTTATTAGTACTTTAGATATGCTTCAAAAAGAATCCACATTTCAGACTAAAAAAGTCAGCAGTACAGATACTAAAGTAGTAAATGCTATAACAGACACTGGAGCCGCTGAAATATTGTTTGATATCACTGTTAACACCCTGGCTAAAGCAGCAAGGGCAACTTCCACAGAAACATTATTTGGAGCTAATTACAAAGGCACTAATACTACTTTAACTGGAAGTGAAGGCAATACAGGAGTGGGAGAAGATCTAGATCCTAATGAAAATGTAATTTCAGGAAGTCCTAATTTTGAATCAGGAGGGAATTTAAGTACTGGAAGTTTTGAAATTAATGGAGAAACCATACTGGTAGATGATGATGATACCATAAACACAATTCTCTCCAAAATCAACTCATCTACAGCAGAAGTTCTTGCATATTATGACTCAGATACCGACAAAGTAGTGATTGAACATGACGATATAGGATCATATACTACAATTGAACTAGGTTCTGATAATACAGGTTTTTTTGAAAAAACAAAGCTTACGGAAGCTTTGAGAGATTCTTATGTAGCTGGTGGTGACCAACATCAATATGAAGCGTTAAAAGATACTGCATTAGGAGCCACTATTACATCTGGTTACTTTACAATAAATGATATTACCTTTAGTGTTGATCCTGACAGTGACACCTTAAGTAGTATTATTAGTAGAATAAATGCTTCTAAAGCAGGTGTTTCAATTTTCTTTGATGAAGAATCTAATGAAGTTACCATGACTTCTAAAGTAGAAGGTCAAGATATTGTATTAAAAAATGATACGTCAAGTTTTTTAGATGCAATAAATGTGATGACTGGAACTACTCAAACTCATACAGGAACCGCGGGTAATGTAACTATCAATGGCAGCACTTTCACTCCAGCAGGTAATGAACTAACCATTCATGGAACTACTTTAAATTTCCTTTCAACAGGAACTTCTTCAGTCAAAGTTGAAGCAGATAATGAGAAAGTAGTTTCCTCAATTACTAATATGATGACTAAATATAACGATTCGATATCTGCAATTAATGAAGTGCTTGATAAAGGATACTCAACATCTCAATTCCTATTCCGACTTGCAACAAGCATGCGCACCAAAATGGCTGATTCTGTTGATAATCCTGGAACATTCTCCTACCTATCAGAAATTGGAATTAGTTTTACCAGAGGCGTTAAAAGCGGAACTATGCAACTAGATGAATCAAAGCTTAATTCCTATCTAGACTCAGACCCTAATTCAGTAGCAAGTCTCTTTTCTTATGACTCCGACAGTGACGGCTTAAGAGATGAATTAGGAATTACCAATTCATTAGAATCATATTTAAAAGAATATACAAATGGAACAACTGGTTTTTTTGATCAACGCATTAGCAACATTGATAAAACTGTAGATAGAGTAGATCTCCAAATCGAGAGAAAAGAAGACTACTTTCAAGTAAGATATGATGTGTTATTAGAAAAGATGCTTAACATGCAACATACTTTACAAGTACTGCAGGAACAATCTACAAATGCGGCAGCAATCAGAGTTGATTACAATTTAATTTCAGGAAATTATATCTCCTGATTATAATATATTTTTATAAACATTAATTAATACTTGAACGTGAAACACGTAGTTAAACCAAGGAGGGTTTATGACCAAACGAGTAAGTCAGATAGATGACTATTATAAAGTAAGAATTGAAAGTGCCAGTCCTATGGGATTAATCTATATGATTTATGAACGTGCAATGAAAACTTTGACTGATTCAAGAGTTCTCTTAAAAAAACGTAAACGCCGTCAATATTGCGAAGCTATAGTCCATGCTCAAGACTGCATCCGAGAACTTCGTTCCAGTTTAAATTTAGAAGTTGGAGATATTGCACATTCTCTTTATCGCTTATATGAGTTCATGATCAATCAATTAGTAGAAGCAAACATTACTAAAGAAAACCCCCTCTATTACATCAATCAAGTGGAAAAAATGCTAAACGATTTGTATAGTACCTGGAAACAAGCTGAAAAAAGGATGCATACAGAAAACACAAAAGCACATACTAAAGCAAATCCTTATGCCAATGCAGACAAAAAAGACTATCAACCTTTAAGTATTACAGGATAATTTTTATAAAGCATTTTTTTTACAAGATTAACAGGATAAAACAGGATTTTTTAATATTATTCATTAAAAATGATTTAATATTTTATTCTAACTGTATTTTTTTATTTTAAATGCCTTCTACATTAGAAAATTAAAAAAAATTATCAGAGGCGTTTATTTATCATCCAAAAAAATATCTGATAACACTTTCATAAAAGACTCCTTTTACTTGACTAATCACTATACACTTGATCTAAATTCAAATATTGTATAATAATCTTTAGTCATATTTTAAATTAATACTAAAAAATATATTTGTATGAAAATTAATAAAAACAGACTTATAAAAATCATAAAAAAATTCAATCAGGTAAAAGTATTAGTGATTGGAGATGTTATGCTGGACCAGTTCATCTGGGGGAAAGTTGACCGAATTTCACCTGAAGCTCCTGTCCCAGTTGTAAAGGTCAGATCTGAATCGTTTATGCCTGGTGGCGCAGCTAATGTAAGTATAAATCTTAAATCTCTGAATGTAGCTACTAACATCATTGGTATTATAGGAGATGATTCAAACGGTAAAGACCTTAAAAAAAGACTCAAAAAAGCAGATATTCCAGTAAGCGGACTCCTAACTCTTAAGAAAAGAACTACTACAAAAAAAACTAGAATAATTGCTCATAATCAGCAAGTTGTGAGAGTAGACAGAGAAGATAGAATTAAACTGTCAGCTCAAGATGAAAAAAAATTCATTACAAAAATACGAAAGATCCTTCCCTCCTATGATGCCGTTATTTTAGAAGATTACGGAAAAGGAGCTATCACTCAAAATATTATTAATAATGTTGTTAAACTTGCAAAACAACTGAAAATCTATTCTTCTATAGATCCAAAAAAAGGACACGACCTTTCATATAAAGGAATAGACTTAAGCACTCCAAATGCTGAAGAAACATTTTATCTTGGAAAAATAAATATTAAGCACTTTAGCTCTCCCCAAAAACATGGAGATTCTTTACGATCAAAGCTAGGTTTAAACCATCTTCTAATCACTCTGGGTGAAGACGGGATGGCTCTTTTCATAAAAGATCATAAACCATATTATATCCCAACTAAAGCAAGAGAAGTATTTGATGTCTCAGGAGCTGGAGATACAGTCATCAGTGTATTTACAACAGCCATAGCCGCAAAAGCAACACCCTTTGAAGCTGCTTATATTGCGAATATTGCAGCTGGCATTGTGGTAGCAAAACTTGGGACAGCGACAGTGACCCAGGAAGAAATCCTCCAAACTTTGTGATTGAATGAAAACTGCCAACCTACTGCGTTTTCATCACAAATATCTTTTTTCGTGTATATGTATACACATCAAAAAAATATTTTCTCGAAAACTTGTATCTTAACAGTTTTGATTCAATCACAAGGCTTAATTAGAACTTACATCTTAACAGTTTTGATTCAAAAACAGAATTTAATTCAAATGAAATTAATATTTAATTATATTAAAAAAACACCTAACTTCCTTGGTTGAACCAAAATGACTGAGATACAAGGAACGTTAAAATTTAATAATCCGATAGTACTAAAGTACGTGAGGATTATTAAATTTTAGCAGTGACACAGTAGATTAGTTATTTTCGTTCAACCACTGAATTATATGCTTTTAATGTGCTTTCTGCACACTCCTTCCAAGTGAACTTTGCTGCCTGTTCTTTACCTTTCCTGATTAAATTTTCTCTTAAGTTATTATCACTTAATATCTCTTTTATTTTAAGAGCTAATTCTTCCTCTGAAATATCTAAATCAAATAATACTGCAGCATCTTCTAAGACCTCTTGCATCACTGGGATATTAGAAGCCAATACAGGAACTCCGCACCCCATAGCTTCTAGGGGAGGGATGCCAAATCCCTCATACCTGGAAGGAAAGACAAATAATTTCGCCCCTTTATATATCATCGGCAGATCTTTATCTAAAACAAATCCTGGAAAACACACTTTCTCTTCTAATGCTAACCTTGATAAAGTTTTATCAAACTCTTTTGTTAACCATCCCTTTGCTCCAACTAAAACAAACTTTAAATCAGGATAATCATTTTGCAATTTAGAAAATGCTTTTAATAAAAAAGAAAGATTTTTTCTCGGTTCTATTGTCCCTACGTGCAGAATATAATTTTGAGGTAAATTATATTTTAAACGAATATCTTCTATCTCCTTTTCCGAATGATCTTCTTCAAAAAAGTCATCTACTCCCATCTTAGATATAAACACAGGTTTTTTAAAATCTGGATAATAATTTAAAAGTTCGCTTTTAGAAAACTCAGAAATGGTTATAACGGCATCTACTATTTCTAAACTTTTTTCAAAATTTTTTCGAAGATTAGCAAGATTCTTAGGCATTAAGGTTTCCGGGAACCGCCTGAACGACATATCACATACTGTAATAATCTTTTTTCCTGAACAAGCAGGTTTTACTAAATAATTAGGATAATGAAAGATATCAGCTTTTCCGGTAAAACTATCTAAAGGAAACCAGGAACAATACCTCCATAATCTATGCATAAGAACCCCTGGAAGATAACGAATCTCTTTAGTTTGAATAGGAGAATATGCTAAAAATTCTTGCTGTCCAAAATCTTTTTGCCTGAAATTAAAAAAGAATGGCAAATATTGATTATTAGAATCTTGTAAAGCTAATGCTTTAATTAAATTATATGTATATCGCCCTATTCCAGATCTAACTTCAACGATGGGTTGTGCATCAATAACAATCTTCATAATCTCATAGTAGGTCAACTAAGTTAAGATTTTATTTATTACAATAACAACATACATAAAAGATCTATATCAAGGTATATAAGACATTTAAATAAATAAAAAAATAAAAATTAATTTTTTAACAAATCTTTATTTTCAAAAACTACTAATATATCTTCAACAAGAAGAAACTGATCTTTTTTCATTCAAGTACTAACTAAAAATAGTGAGTAAAAATGTCTCTACTGCCAATTTCTGATTCACACTTCCCTGCATTCTTATTCTCATTTTTTCAGAAAACTGTATCTTCTGACTGATATTATAAATCTTGCCAACAGATTTCTGAATTAAATCCAGCTTATCAATATTTATAAGATGTTCTTCTGACAAATCAGCCTTCACAATCATAAGATCTCTTAAAAACAAAGTAAAATTATCTAAAATAGCATCTAATTTCTGTTTTAAAATACCAACCATATTAGAGAACAGCTTTTCTTCCATATCTTTTCTTACTTTTGGCAAAACATCTTTTAAGCTTTTTAATTCAGATACTACATCCTTTTCCATCTGTTTTTTTTCCTGATCTAAATAAGATAAGATACTCTCTGCCCCATCGATAATTGCAATTCGCCCCCTGCTATCCCAATCAGTAATAATATCATAAGCTAACTCTCTATTTCTTAAAATAATATCTAGCTTATCTTCCTGCAAATTACCAACATGACCTTTAGAAATACGAGTTAAAACTTGAATATCTAAAGGCAGATCATGCTTTTTCTCAAGATAACTTACTATATCAGCCTCTCTCAACGGAAGAAATTCCAATTGAACACATCTTGATACTATTGTAGGTAAAAGATCTGATTCATTTTTACACACAAGAATCAAAACTGATTTTTCTGGAGGTTCTTCTAAAGACTTAAGTAGTTTATTAGCTGAAACTTGAGATAATCGTTCGGCATCCTCAATAATAGTTACCTTATATCCACCACGATAAGATTTTAAAGAAAAGAATTTGATTAACTGAGAAACATCTTCCTGTTTCATCTGACGCATTTTACCTCTAGGCCTTAAATCAAAAAGATCTGGATGCGTCTTAGAATCAAATAAATGACAGCTTTCACATTCTCCACAATAAACATTTGAAGGAGAATCACAAAGAAGTGTCTTAGAATATTGATATGCCATTCTCAGATTCTGGGCCCCTTGATCTCCAAGAAATAACCAGGCATGCGGGATATTTTTACTTACAAATGAATTTGCCAAAATATCTTTAATCTTATTTTGACCAACTATTGAAGGATACAGCATTACTTATGATTTTCTATTATCTTTAGAAGAAACTCTTCTATCTGATCATATGTTTCTTTAATATTCTTAGAAGAATCAAAAACATGAATTCTATCAGGATCGTCTTTAGCAATCTCTAAATATCCCTGTCTCACATGTCGATGGAACCTTAGTCCCTGACTCTCCATCCTATCAAGTTCTCCACTTGATGCATAGGTTTTATCCATCCTGCGAGAACGATCTATTCCTAATTTTGCATCAATATCTAAAAGAATTGTATAATCAGGTTTGATATTATAAGATATAAAGCTATTCATAGTTTTTAACATCTCAATATCCAGTCCCCTACCATATCCTTGATAAGCAACTGTCGCATCAGAAAATCTATCACATAGAATAATTTTTCCTTTTTTAAGGGAAGGGATAATTAATTCTTCCACATGCTGAGATCTACTGGCAAGATAAAGCATTAACTCAGCATTAGGCACTAAATTATTAAGAATCTTACTATCATCATTAGTTAATAAAAGCTCTCTTATCTTATCTGATATCTTAGTTCCTCCTGGCTCATGAGTTAAAAGAACTGGGAATCCTTTTTTAATCAAACATTGATATATTTTTTCTGCATGAGTACTCTTTCCAGATCCCTCGCATCCTTCAAATGTGATAAACAACCCGCTCATATATTCTCCATAGTTTAACTTAAAAAACAAAAGTAATAAATACTTTAACCTTAATTTGACTTAATCATACCTTAAGATATTGAAATTTTTCTTTATCAGAACCAGAAATAAAATATTAAGTCATTTTTTCCAGATATAAATCTTCGACAATAGAAGCCATATTTTCCAGATCAAATGGTTTAATAATTAACCCATCTGCCCCAGCTGCAGAAACGACATCTTCATCATCAGCAGCCAGTCTTGCTGTCATAATAACAACAGGTGTTCTGGAATATTGTGGAAGTTTTCTTATTTTTCTAACAAACTCAAAACCATTTTCCCCTGTAAGCACTAAATCAACCATAAAGAAATCATAAGTAATATCTTTAGCACAATTAATAGCTTCTTCTGAACTATCTACTGCTTTAACATCAAAACCTTTTTGAGATAAAAATATCTCAATCACTCTCGCTATTGATTGATCATCTTCAACCACTAATAATTGTTTTCTATTATTTAATACCATTTACAACTCACATGTTCCATATTTTATATCAAGATCCAACAAAGTATGCTTTATTTCTACGAATAAAAGTAGGAATGTCAAGATTTTCTTCATCTTCCTTCCCAAAATTATCAAATTTATGAGAATCATCATGAAAAATTTTATTCTGAGGAATAAGCACTTCTTGATTAAAAGCACGCTCGTCAGCTTTATCAATCATCAATTCTAACATATTATTTGTTGTTTTTGTTATACCTGTAGCTATTAATGACAAGAGGATTGAATCCTTCATTGAAGGATCGACATGAACACCAGAAATAATATTAACATCCTCGTTAGCAATCTCTTTCAAACTCTCAATACATTTTCTAATTTCATGTACTTTTAAATCTTCTCCTCCCACAACACAAACTAAAATACCTTTAGCACCTTGTAATTTTCCTGGCTCTATCAAAACGTTATCTAAAGCTTGATCAACAGCATTCTTAGCCTTATTGATTCCTGACCCAATACCATGAGTAATAACTGTTTGACCTCCAATATTTAACACTGAACGTACATCTGCAAAGTCTAGATTAACCATTCCTGGTTCAAGTATCAAACGGGTCAAAGCTCTGACAGCATCAGCTAATAACGCATCTATTTTATTATAAGCGTCACCAACAAAAGTATCTTCTGTTGACATATTAAATGATTTCAGTTCATTATGTATTTGAGGAGAAATCATAAAAAACCATGTTGTTTTTTTATCATTTATTTTTAAAATTTCTTTTATAAAATTTGAGGCTGTTTGTATTCCTCCACCCTTGGCGTTGGTCGAGGCATTGAAAAGTATTTTCATAGTATCTTAATCCTTTCTATAGTTTTAATTTGTTGTACAAGAAGTTCAGAATTCAAAATAAA
>Ga0209633_10005584_pt1 | contig 10997 bp, 8 predicted proteins | sample Cruoilmetagenom1_FD_187290 | JGI IMG/M metagenome (GOLD analysis project Ga0209633, IMG submission 187290) | Oil polluted marine microbial communities from Coal Oil Point, Santa Barbara, California, USA - Sample 1 (SPAdes) (version 2) | ecosystem: Environmental > Aquatic > Marine > Oil seeps ... | reverse complement strand
TGATGCATTATATTGAAGTGCTGGAAGATTGCCTGGGTAAAAAAGCCGAAAAAAATATGTTGCCGTTACAACCAGGTGATGTCCCCGATACTTATGCAAACGTGGACGATCTGGTCAATGACATGGGCTATAAACCCAACACACGTGTTGAAGACGGTATTAGAAACTTTGTCGAATGGTATAAAGACTACTATAAGATCAAGTAACTGATTATTGTCACCCGCTAATAAAAAAGGGGTTGTAGTTATCTACAACCCTTTAATTTATTGTAGTTTTCCATATTAAAAATATATGACCTCTTTCGAATACATAATTACTGTACTACCATAGCATTTAATTTCTTTAGTAACGTATTGTAATAATTAATATTTTATGTTTAATGCTTATCCATTTCTATTGCAGATATTATTTAATTGAGATATGACGACCTATATGTCCAGGACTCTAAAAAACACTTGAAAAACCCCAAAAATCACATTATCGTACCCTAAGACTTAAGGATAAACCCATTGGCCACCGGGATACCCGGCCAATCGATTTCAACGGAAGAAATATGCAACTCAAATATCGCGATGATATTACTTGGCAGGACATGCCCAGGATAGAACGCCCCTTTTTCGCTAAATCCAAACTCAGTGCCGACCTGTCCAGGCCTCATCCACGTATCTCACGTTTTGCGTTTAAAAATCCATTAAGTGAGGCCTATAAACGCTCATCTAGAGACATCGATCCTTCAAGTCTTAAACGCCTGTACCGAAAAATAGAGCAGGGTAGTGTCCTGTTGGTGCTGACCACCGAGTACGATGTCTTTTCACCAGCCTTTATCTGGAAAGAAGACCCAAACCATAAAGACAAAGGCCAATGGCAACTCAGTCAGGAAATCAGCTCGGAAGCGGAGTTTAGTTATAAGTTATTACTGACCGAGGTTAAAAAACCGGGCCCCAGGGGTGGTGTTAGCACAGCGTCGTCAGAGCCATTGTTTCCAGGGGCAAACTGGCCAGACACCGGACTAGCCGCCGCCAACACGGTGATTGATAATACCAATACCATCACCAATGGTCGTGTACAGCAGGCACGGGAAGAACATGGGCACTATCCGGGAATCGCAGAAAAGGGCAGTGCTAATCCATATGAAATCAAGAAGCTTCCGTATGATGAAGAGCCGTATGGAGACTTAACTGCATTGTATATGGGGCTTGGGGGAATGGTTATTTCTAAGAGGCCGCCTAAGTCTTTACTGAAAGAGAAGATTAATTCTGATGGATTGGCTTATCGTTCAGATCTACCTGAACATTTATTTGGCCCAAATGGATTTAAAAGTGGCAAGCTACATGGTACTCATAATCAGGATAATGCAATTAAAGCACTATCGGATAAAGGCGCTACTTATAAATTAACACCAACATCTACTAAGGGTATTTCAGATTTACAGTACAAATATTTTGATGATACGAAAGGGAAATATATTTCTGGTCAAAAAACTGTTTATGACCCGCAGATTTACAGTGATGAGAAAATGCTAGAAATGTCGCAAAATGTTGGTAATAAAGCATTTGAGATGTATAAAAGTGGTAACCCTCAAAAAACATACGATATTATGGATAATGGAGTTAATATGAGGGCATATATAAATATTGATCCAAAAACGCAAGCGCCATATATTGGCAATGTACATCCTGTCAAGTAAGAGGTTGATAATGGAATATTATGAGAAAGCATTCGGTTCTGTATTTGAGCCTCATCAGGATAAAAATGCTGCAATTAAATTTATCCTGAATTCCTTATTGATGAATGGAGAAGTTAACCGATTGATTGAGTTATTAGATCTCACATTACATATTGGCTGTCTAGAAGGTGAGCCAGGCTGGGAGCTCGAGCGGCTGGAGGATAAAGACAGAAGTCTTCCCGGCTACTCTGAATGGCCGATCTGGGCGTACTACCGGGCAGCAGTAGAGCCCGATAGTTTTCAGCTAGCCTATCCTGAGGCATATTATAATACAAAAGATTTCATTTCATTTGTAAATCAAGCTTTAACTGGTTATTCAAAAGAACACCCCGAAAAACAAAGTGAAATAAAAGTACTGGAACAATTAATTGCGATATAGGCACAGGCAAAAAACCTCCTAATTCACCTGAAATCCGTCATAAGATAACATATATATGCATCCATCAGACATAATAAATAACCGCTTATTCAGTGAATTTTCCTCATTAGTAATAAGCCCTGTTTTATTTAATCAAAGTTAATATATATGGTTCAGCCAGTTTATTTAACTCGATTTCACATATTAAGATAATTTCATCATCAATCATATCCGGATAATGTACGACAACCTGGTCATATCTTTCCTGAAAGTAATGTGTCGGTTTAAGACAACGTTGAGATTCTTTCCCCTTCTCCTTAAGCCCATAAATTGTAGAGGAAGGTAACCAACAACGTGATTCTTTTCCATTTTTATCTGTATATACTAATTTCTTCCTGCCTTTCGAATTTACCATTATACTGCCCTCAAATAATGTTGAATGCACATATCGACTATAACTAAATATTTCAAAGCATCAATAGTTTCATTTTCCATATATACATACGTTTAAGAGATTATTGGAGTAAAGTATGTCGCAGAGATGCTCTACTCTCCTATTAAATAGAACAAGATTTTAGCACTATATTAGATGAGAGAAGATGCGCTACGCGTAAGGTAGCTAGCTGATTTAATGAGTAGCTACTAGAGCTATTGACTCTCTTTGGACTATGGACTGGCTACAAGTAATTGTAGATATCACTTTAATCAACCAATGCAATCACAGATATAATATATAATGAGCAATCTATTAACTAGCAATAGTTGCATTATTGTTAATATAACGCACCATGTCTATGACCTTTTTACTCATGTCTTCCCCAAATACGCCAACTAGTCCCTGATCATTGATATGCGTGAATGGCGTATCAAACATTGCCTTTGGTTCCATGATGCCATTTTTAACCAGGTATTCAACCACTTCATCCAGGAATGTCAGCTGATCAGGGTGCAGCGGTGCTTCAGATAAAAAATCAGCAAAGGCAGCTTTTGCAGCATGACGACTTAGTCCAAGCAATGATCGGACCAGAACACCTAATGGTTTTTCGCCATAGATTTTTTCATACTCTTCACGGGGTATAGGACCGTCTTCTGCAAATAAAATATCTTCTAGTGCGACGATGTCCTGTTTGGAAATAGGTTGGTTATTTTTTAAACGTCGTATGGTGACATGGTCCTGATGATCACGTATAAACCGTTGTACACGCTTATGGTAATCTCTGAGGTTAGGATCACTTTTGATGATTTGGTATTCCGCCACATCCTCTTCAGTAATATGATCTTCAAAATCGGTATAAACGTCATTCCAATTAAATTCATTCTCGATAAAGCGTGTTAAATCACGCAACCTGACTCTTACATCCTCCAGAATAGGTAAGTTAGCATCCTGCCACCAGTTATCTGTCTGGAGTTCCAGTATCAATTCCATTTGTGCGGCAACGCCAGGTATGGCTGTTTTATCTTCCAAACCTCTAGCAATATCGCGAACCTTTGTCTGATAAGTGAGCTGAGATGGATTGTTTTGCTGGATTGCGATTTGCAAATTGAGGATCAACAGGTCAAATCGACGGGCGTATTCATTATCCGCATCGGCTGATGGCAAACCACTAATCGTATTTGCGATCACATTCTTATCATCGTCATTTAATTTCTGCCAACGATCTCGTTTGGCAAAGGTCTCGACATTTTTACGTTGTTTACGCACGATAAAATTATCAAGATCCATCAAATTAACGACTCCATGCATTTGATCTTTTAATTTCTCGGTAAAAGTTTGCATTGCTCGATCTTCCAGCTCACCCTGCTGCAAGGCGACAGCCAGTTCAAGTCGACGTTTGAATATTTTTTGTTTAACGGACTCTTGCACTCCTGATTCATAACCATCGGGATTCGCATCAAAGAACTCCAGGTTCTGGCAGTAATCGAAGATAATAAATTCTTTCTTATCCTCACCAGGAGCAAACAGGTCTTCACATAAACGTGTACCACGTCCGATCATTTGCCAGAACTTGGTTTTGGAGCGGACCAGCTTAAAGAACACTAGATTGACCACTTCCGGGACATCAATGCCAGTATCCAGCATATCAACCGATACCGCTATCTGCGGGTATTTATCCTTGATACTAAATTCATCAATCAAGCTTTGCGCATATTTCACCGAAAAGTCGATCTTGCGACAGAACTTTCCTACCAGATCAGGGTAGTTTTTATCAAACTGCTCGACAATATAATCAGCGTGTTTGGTGTTCTTGGCAAAAACAATGGTTTTGCCCAGTTTGTCACCCCCTTCTATCTTGATACCGTTCTCCATCAGATGCATGAGTACTTTATTGACCGTATCGGTATTGAACAACCATTTATTGATGGCTGATGAGCTGATCTCCTCCTTCATCTCTCCCGTTTCTTCGTCATAAAACTGTTCCTGTAGCTCATACTCTTCCTGTTCCTGCTCTGACAGTTCATGGTATTTTATGCCTTCACGTGGAAACTTCAGTGGCACTGATATAGCACGAGGTGGCACAAGAAAACCATCGTCCACAGCCTTTTCCAGCTCATAGGCATAGGTAGGCTGATGATCGCCCAGCTCGAATAATTTATAAGTGTTACGATCGACATCACCTCTGGGGGTGGCCGTCAATCCCAACAACAGGGAATCGAAATAATCAAAGATGGCACCATACTTCTGGTACACCGAGCGGTGGGCCTCGTCGATGATCACCAAATCGAAATGGGCCACGCTGAATGTGTCCGTAATGTCCTTACGTGTGCCATCGATGCAATTAAGCATGGTGGGATACGTGGAAAACACCACCCTGGCCTCCTCCTGCTTCTTATCCAACAGGCTGGCGACAGTAACATGTGGCAGGTGCTTATTAAACTCCCGCTTGGCCTGATTGACCAGGGCAATACGGTCAGCCAGGAACAAGATCCGTCGCGCCCAGCTGGCACGCATGAGCATATCCACTATGGCGATAGACAAACGGGTCTTACCGGTGCCTGTAGCCATGACGATAAGACTTTTACGCTTGCGTTTACCGCCATATTCTTGCATGACACGGGCAGCCGCTTCCATCTGGTAATAGCGACCTGTGATTTCTTTCTTGGGCTGCATCAAGGCCAGGTCTTGTCGGCTGTCTCGTTGATTGATGCGCCACTGCAATTCATCACGGGTAGCGAAGCCCTGCACTTCTCGGGGTGGGTAGAACTGATCATCCCATAGCCAGGTGGTATAGCCATTGGAGTAATAGATGATAGGGCGTTGGCCGAAGTGTTGTTCCAGGCAATCTGCATAGAGTTCTGCCTGGTGTTTACCAATGCGGGGATCTTTGCGTGTCTTTTTCGCCTCGACTAAGCCCAAAGGATTTCCATCATGCCCCCACAACACATAGTCCACATAGCCCGTACCCGTGCGCTCGCCAGAGGCAGTCGGCATGCAGTTGGTGACTTCGTATTCTTCAGTGTCTTCTACCTTGGGGTCCCAGTCTGCCTCACGTAGCATCACGTCGATAATCAGTTCGCGAGTCTGGGCCTCGGTATATTCATCGCTGCCGATGGTCTTCTGGTTGGCTTGCTTGACCTGTTGCAACAGGGCCAGTTGTTCTTTGAGTACTGCCAACTCAGCTTCGGTTTGGCTGAGCTTTTTATGTGCCGCATCAGCGGCCTTGTCCCTGGCTTGTAGCTCTATCTGAATCTTTTCCAGCTGTTGCTTGGTGAGTTGCGGTCCTTCCGGCTCGGCCTTGGGGAGCCATGTGATTTGAAACTGTTCTGGTGCGGCACCGCCACGAGTATAGACTCGGGCCAACCAACCCAGGAAGGTATGCAATGAGACCGTGGCCTTCAGGCTCTCCTCTGTGGAGATGGTTTGATCGCCATGCACCGCCACATTGCCGAGACGATGGATATACTTAATGTCGAGAAACAGTCCTTTCTTTATGTTCTTGGCAAAGGTCGGCTCATGGATCATCGCCGCCAGGCTTTTTTCATAAGGGGCCTTTAAGGCAGTGTCGTTGGTGAATAGCCACTTGAGGGAAAGCTCCAGGGTACGGCGGGCATAGATGGCGGCGGCACGGGGATCACGCAGGGCATAGCCTTCTACCTGTCGAGCATCGTCCAGTAGGAAGGCCCAGTGTTCAACTAGAAAATTAAAATTGCTTTGTTTGTTATTGTTATCCACAATCCTTGGAGTCCGTATTATGCTGCCTCGGTTTGTTTACTCAGTTCACCGCTAAAGGCTTGCTGAGTCAAGCTATCGAAGAGATTTTGTATTTCATTATCACCATTTACCAATTTGGCTTTTGTATTCTTAATACTGTGCACAATCTCACTAAATTTCTTCTGCTCTTCAATATCTGGCAAAGGTATTTTCAATTCCCTAAGAATTGCTAAATTTATATTTTTTTGTGCTGACTCAGGTGCAGCGTCCTCAATAATTTTCTGCAAAAACCCTAACCAGGCTTGCACATATTCGACAGTCACAAATTCATTAGGGGTGAATCCAACTACACTATCAGGGAAGCATGCATCGAATTCCAGTATCCCTGTATTCGCAATATTTGCAGCAATGGTGATACATAACGTACCAGCAGGCCATTTCCTACTCTGATTCAGGCCTATGTCGGAGTAAGTTGACTTATGTTTTGTTATATAGCCACCTGAATTTGCGACATCACCAGTCTGAATTAATGGATGGTCACCACCCAATAAAATTGGATCATTCCTCGGTCTATGTTTTGATTTACCTCTATCAAGCTGACCGACTGACTCAAAATTTACAATTTCCCACCCCTTCAAATTCGTCACCGGATCACCAAACATATCCAGAAAGGCGGAGCGGAGGAGTTGGTCGGTGAGGTCGATGGCTTGCTGGTGTTTGCGGCGTATGGCATCGGCCTTGTCTAGTAGTCCGGCGATGCGTTTTTGTTCTTCTAGGGGTGGGAGGGGGATTTCGAGCCTTTTAATAAATTTGAAGTGCCTACTATAACCTGCATCTTCTGGTAGCCTTGCCTGCTTTAAAAAATAATACAAATATTTTTCATCAAGCGCATCAGATGAAGGCTTAAGTACTTTGACTCCATCAGCGCCGAGAGCAAATGGCTGATCGACAAACTTAACTTCCCGCGTATGATCGCCAAATATTACAACCGGTAGTTTTTCTTTACATGCCAGAGATATATCATCAACATAACCACCAATAAAACCTTTTCCTTGATCGATTACCGGCAAAGGACCCTCTACAAGATATTCCTTTTGCTTTATCTTTGCATTTCCAGACGTAACATCACTTACAACGTCTGTAAAAAGTACATTTCCCCAACTCACAGCATAGTCCTCAGTTCTTTTATATCCTTGTGGATTTCCGTTTCCAAAGATTCGAGCTGATCCAGAATTCTCTGTGGTGATTCATACTCTACCTCTTCATAGGCCACCTCTTTATATCGGTTGATAGAGAGATCATATTTGTTGGCGGCGATGTCAACCTTATCAACAACAAAAGCCTTGTCCTTCTTGTCATCAAATCCTTTATCTGTCTTCTTCCACAGCTTGTATTTTTCAACGATGCTGGGAATGTCATTGGTATCAACCGGTTCGCGCTTATCGTCGAGGCTGAGACCATCGGCCTGCATGTCGTAAAACCAGACCTTGTCTGTGCCACCGGAATCGGTGCGCGTAAAGATCAGTATCGCTGTGGAGACACCGGCATAGGGTTTGAACACACCTGAGGGCATGGAGATGATGGCATCGAGTTTTTGTTCTTCCACCAAAGTCCTGCGCAGTTCTTGATGTGCCTTGGAGGAACCAAACAACACACCATCGGGCACGATACAGGCGCAACGGCCACCGGGTTTGAGTTGTTTGAGAAACAGGCTGATGAAGAGCAGCTCGGTCTTTTTGGTTTTGCTGACTTGCAGCAGGTCTTTGGCTGTGCCATCGTAATCCAATGAGCCTTTGAATGGCGGGTTGGCCAGGATCAGGGTGTAGGCATTACGATGATCGGCGTGGTCTTCACTTAATGAATCGCGGTTCTCAATCGAGGGGTTATCGATACCGTGCAGGGTCATGTTCATGGCGCCGATGCGCAGCATGGATGAGTCGAAGTCGGAGCCGTGGAACATGTGGTGATGGAAGTGTTCCTTGAGTTCTTTATCCAGCAGTATGTCTTTGTGCTGATGTTCCAGGTACTCCGCGGCGGCCACCAGATAACCGCAGGTGCCACAGGCTGGATCACAGATGATGTCCTTGGGCATGGGTGCGGTGAGTTCCACCATCATTTTAATGATATGCCTGGGGGTGCGGAATTGGCCATTTTGTCCTGCTGTCGCGATCTTGGAAAGCATGTATTCATACAGGTCACCCTTGGTGTCGCGGTCTTCCATCGGGATGGTGTCGATCATGTTGACGACCTTATCCAGTAACGCGGGGTTGGGGATGATAAATACGGCGTCTTTCATGAATCGGGTGTAGGAGCTGCCCGCTTTGCCATTGAGTGCCTTGATAAAGGGGAAGACCTCGTCGCGGAACACCTCGAACTTGCGCTCAGGTTCAAAGTCCTTGAAGCGTGACCAGCGCAGGTGAGCCTGCTTTTTCATGAAGATGGGGTTCTCGATCTTCTCCCCCAATAAATTGGCCTGGGCCTCTTTGGCTGTATGCATATCATCCAAACGTTTGGCGAATAACAGATAGGTAATTTGTTCGATAACTGATAAAGGGTTGGAAACCCCACCTGACCAGAAGGTGTTCCAGAGCTGGTCGACTTTGTTTTTAATTTCGCCGGTGATCATTAGTTGCCTGATAATTATGAGTTATTGATATTTTGTATTGATTAAACTGCCGTTAATCAGTTGAATTATCTTAACATTATTTATGCTTGCTGTTTACTTGCTGTATGTCTTTGGAATATATACCAAGCCGATCATGAACAACACTTATTTATCATAATAATCAGTAATTTACTAAGCTATTATATGCTCTACGTCTTGCTGTATTTATATGTGGGTTATGTGCTGTCATAAGTGGGTGCACTGTACACAGAAATAATTTTTAAATTGCCTGCCTGACTTTTTAACATTTCGAGAAAAAAGGTGTTATATCACCACCCCCTAGCCCCCTCCTTGTAGGAGGGGGAATTAATGTCTTAAGACAAAATAGATTTTCTCAATCAGAGGCATACCCTGCACGAAGGTTTTGTTAAGGGGCAACAGTGACTTTAATATAAAAATATGGACGACTTATATTCAACCAAGAGCCTCCAGGATCCAGGCTTTCTGGCGACTAACAAGGCTAGGACTGACGGTCACGGCATTAATTATTGAGTTCTTAGCTGTATCATTAATAGAGCCCACAACGTCATATGCCTGCTCATCAATAAAAGCCAGTGATACCGGCTCACAACAAGCGACATATGAATCGTATTTCAGGAAATCGTGCGCATCAGCTGCTATCAGTGCATTACATGCGACCAATAACGGGTTTTTCTTTACGAAGTCCGTCAGGTTGGAATTGATCAGAAAAGCAAGTTGTTTAGGTTTGGTACAACAAACTACGTGAAATTTTTCTTTGCAGGCAACATGACTATACATGTGAAGGACCATCCATTCTTCAAGGACGTCGGCCATTGTTTACTCTGGGAATGGATCTGATAGATGGTTTAATAAATCATCGGCATTAGGGAGGGTCTGCACAATATCCTTTAGTGACATCATCTCATTATCCCCTGCATTATCCCAAGCGGCATCATGTGAAATAGCCCTGATATCACTAAATGTTTTTGAGCCGTGATCAACAATCATTTTATCAAGACATTGCAAATCAGATTCGCTAAACAGATCTTTATCTACGTTCCTCAAGGGCAATACGTAGTTTGTATCAAGATTAACTGAGAAAGAATTTCTGGCATGATCAATACAAAAATAACCATCCCCTCTCACATACTTAATAATGTCATATGCGCCACTGGGTACTGGACCATGTTTCATCGCACTATAGCTATCACCTGAAATGAATCGTCCATAGTTCGACAAATGCATTTTATCCGCGAGATAGAGAATTTTGAGAATAATATAGAAAGTAGCATTTTTCTCTGGGAGCTTTGACGCGACATATAAAATCGCCTCAGTCGCTTTTTCAGGGTCAAAATCGAATTGTCTTAATTCTGCGCTCATAGATTTATCATATAAACTCATGATTTCAATAACCAGGTCAGTACAACTCAACAAAAATGCCTGGTGAAATGATCTGTATATCTTAATCTAGCGGCAATATATAGCAATACTATAAAAATTATACCACTTAATTGGACATTAAAAATATTAAAAGTTCAGTATATTCATGAATATACAGGCAATAAAAAAGGGGTAGCGATATTAACGCAACCCCTTGATTATATTGGTGGAGCTAGGCGGGATCGAACCGCCGACCCCTTGCATGCCATGCAAGTGCTCTCCCAGCTGAGCTATAGCCCCAATCGTGCGCAAATGTACGCGACACAGGCTTTTCTGTCAAGAATGAAACCGTATTAACCCTTTTGCATCTGGTTTTCTGCCCGTTCTTTTATGAACGCCAAGGCCTTTTGCAGTCGCGCCAGGGTCTTTTCCCGGCCCAGCATGTGTAAGGTAATATCAATGGCCGGTGTCGCCGCCTTGCCTGCAATGGCAACGCGTATGGGCAAGGCTACTTTGGGGAGTTTGAGATCATGTTTTGCCAGAACGGCGTCAATCACCCTCTGGATAGCAACGGGTTCCCAGGCAATATCGGCAAAACCATCGTGTATATCCTGCATGGGATTTAGGGCCCCTACTTTCAGGTGTTTCTTGGCTGCAGCCGCATCATAACTGATCTCATCCTTATAAAAGAATGCGATGTTCTCTGCCATTTCCTTCAAGGTGCGTGCGCGCTCCTGCTGTGGTTTGATCACCTCTA
>Ga0209633_10005583_pt1 | contig 11002 bp, 11 predicted proteins | sample Cruoilmetagenom1_FD_187290 | JGI IMG/M metagenome (GOLD analysis project Ga0209633, IMG submission 187290) | Oil polluted marine microbial communities from Coal Oil Point, Santa Barbara, California, USA - Sample 1 (SPAdes) (version 2) | ecosystem: Environmental > Aquatic > Marine > Oil seeps ... | reverse complement strand
GATCAATATAGGCCAAATTATCATGCATGGTTATGGCATCTTTAGGACAAATATCTGCACATTTCGAACAACCAATACAAGCAACATCACAGGCTTTTTTAGCAATTCCTCCTTTATCCTCATTCAAGCATCCAACAAATATTTTTAAGTCTCTTTTGTTTTTAGGACGCATTTCAATAATGTTTCTCGGGCAAGCATCAACACAAGCACCGCACGAAGTACATTTATCAGTAATGATAACCGGCAAACCAGTTTCTTCATCCATAAACATAGCATCAAACTTACAGACGTTAACGCAATCTCCATCACCCAAACATCCATATTGGCAATCGGTTTCACCTCCATAGACCAATGATGAAATCGCACAGGATCTTGGACCTTGATACTCAGTAGTTTTTGGTCTAACCTCACAACTTCCCTGACAACGCAATACAGCGACTGTTGGATCTTTTTCTGCTACCTCTTTACCTAATAATTCGGCAACCAACTTCATAACATCGTTACCTCCAACAGGGCAGAATAAGTCAGAAATATCTTCTGAATTTACCAGTTTCTCTGCAAATGCTCTACATCCTGGACTGCCACAACCAGCACAATTGGCAGCAGGCAGTATATCTTCAACTTTCGTTATTAACGGATTTTCAAAAACATAGAATTTTTTTGAAACTATATACAGTATTACAGCTGCGACAATCCCTATAGAAGATAATAACAAAGCACTATATAAAATTGAATTGGCCATTTAAATGGTTTTTAATATGGAAATTTTAAATGTCTTTTTAAAGGAATTTCTTAATACATAAAGTATAAAGTAATATGGTATTAATACGGCTATTGATAATAATCCTGCAATCCATTCTTTAAATATAGCAGAAGTGACCAGTAAAACAAAAAGCATTAAAATAAATGGGAATAAGTAAGCCCAAAAAACAGCTTTTAAAGCTAAATCTTTTTTAAGCACCACGTGTACATTATCATCCAATTTTAAGGATTTGGTTATATTATAAACGTCTATTTCTTTTGAATTCGATTCAGAAACCCCACAAGCCGCTTTGGCATTACATGCTTCACAATTCATATTTCCATTTAATGAAACTGTAACTGTGCTATCAGATATATTTGATACAACACCTTCATGCTTCACAAAATTCTTTCTTCGCGATTCTAAGCTATTTACATTAAGTTCTTCCATGATTAAATTATACAATCTTCAATTGGTAAAGTTAGTTTTTTTAATACTTATTTAATATGACTATTGTCAGACTTTTGGTTCAATTATGTAGCGTATTTCCACGATAGGAAGTTATCAATTAATAGTCTTTTCTATCATAATAAATACCTCTATGAAAACTAAGGAGAAAAAGAAAGCATTCTCGAATTGGACTAAACAAAAAAACCAGAACTTTCGTTCTGGTTTTTCATTTGTACTCGAGATGGGACTACTATCATGATTTAATTTAAAATATCTAAAATTAATTACTTATATTAGTAATGTCAAAGGGTAAGGTTAATTTGGGTTAATCAAATAGCATCAAAATAAACTAAATTTTATCCCCCTATTAATCCCCCTTTTTAATAATATAGTTTTGATATTAAAACGAGTTAAATTCTATTAGGTTAAAATTAATTAAGAATGCAAATTTCCTTCATTTTACGCAAAGACAAGATTAATAAAGACGGTTTAATACCAATTAGATTGTTAATTACGATGGATGGAGAGCGAATAAGACGTAATGTTAAAAATGTAAAAACCAAGATTAAATATTGGAAAAATCAAAGAGTAAAGCCTAACTTAAAAAATGAACCGTATAATTTTCACATTGAGTTTAATAAAGAATTAGATGAACTCGAGGACAGGATAAAGTTGATTTTTAGGTATGCTCTATTAAATAATATTTTAATATCTAAAGAGTATATTCTTGATAAGCTTGAAAATAAGAATTTTGGAATTAATCATATCACTCCTGATTTTTTTCAATCATTTCATGAATTTATCGAAACTAATAAAACTATTAAAGCTTTAACTACCACTAAGAAATATGTAACTACAATTAACTTTATTAGAGATTTTGAAAATGAGACTAACAATAAAATAGCATTTGATAGTATAAACACTGAGTTCTATGAAAAATTCAGAGATTATGCTTTTGAAAAAAGAAATACACTCAACAATTATTTTGGAAAGATTATTGCAGGAATAAAAACATTTATGAACTGGTCTTTTGAACGTGGGTATCATCAAAATTTAGAGTATAAAAAATTTAAAGCAATACAAAACAATATAGAAGTAATCTACCTGACAAAAGAAGAACTTATGGAGTTGTATAATTATCCTTTTGAATCAAAAAGATTGGTACATGTTAGGGATTTCTATTGTTTCGGATGCTTTACCGGTTTACGATTTAGTGACATCAAACAATTACGAGCCTCAAATGTATATGAAGACTATATCAAACTGAACATTCAGAAAACAAAAACAATTGACCATATTATACCTTTAAATAAGTTCGCCAAAGCAATATTGGCAAAATACAAAGAAACACTCTATGAACCATTGCCCACGATATCAGGACAAAAATTCAATCAATATATCAAAGAATGTTGTAAAATCATCGGTTTAAACACACCTATAAATATCACAAGATATATTGGAAACAGAAGAATAGATAAGGTTTTACCTAAATACGAGCTCATCACTAGCCATACTGCTCGAAAAACATTTGTAACCAATAGTTTAGTACTCGGCATGAAAGAAATGATAGTTAAAAACATAACTGGACATAAAGACGATAAATCCTTTAGGAAGTATGTTGAAATTGCTGAAAATTTCAAGAAAGAAGAAATGGATATATGGAATAAAATTTAATTATTTTTTGGAAAAGTTTATAAAATATACCGAAGCATTAGAACGTAAAACCATTGTGTTCCTCCTAAAGTTCCACAACTTTAAAGAACAAATAAACAATCATAAACTTAAAGTATTTGTAGGCTCATACATATTGGTATTACTCTATTTTTTTGGATACTATATTCATACCCTTACCAGGATATCTCAAAACCCACTCTATCTAAACATAATTGCATTCATACTTTTAGCCCCAACAATCTGGGCAATAATCCTTTTAATACGAGTACTTATTTTCGTTATAAACCCGAAATATAAAAGATATGAAAAACAAACCCTTGCCATCAAAAAAGAATTACAAAAAAAATATAAAACAAAAGAAAGAAAAAATAGTAAAAGATCAACAAAAAACAAACTAACACTTAATGAAGATTACTCGCATACTTATATAGCGAATGAGCTTATAAAGCTACATAAAAATAATGTACGACAAGTAAAGTCATTCGTCTATCATTACTTTAAAACCAATGATTACAGACAAAAATTTAGAACCCTTTTTAAAAGTGAAGAACTTCCTCAAATAACAGTACCCAAAGAAACTTATATTGAATTTTATTGGGTTCTATATAAAAGCGGTATTTTAAAAAATAGCTTTGCAGAAATATCAAGATTTCTGGCCAATACCTTTGGTAAAGACAAAAACTCCCGTCTGTATCAGATAGAAAGTAGTACCATAGAAAAATATCCTTCAGAAAAGATTTTTAAAAACAATTACAAAAAAGAACCCACCATTCGTTCGTTTTTCAATAAGAATCCGAAGTGACTATTACCATTCGTTCATTTTAATAAATTGTAAATAAGTTGATTAGAATCTAATTTCACGAAGATTAATCAAAGACAACAGATTTACATAGAATTTAGCAGTCAATAATTTAAACTGTTAAACTATGTCAAATGTAATTCTATATGGTTTTACGAATAAAGATCTCGAGAGAACCATTGAAATAGTCGTTAATAGACTGAGAAAAACCGAACTTATAAGTGAAAGTCACAACAATCCAGAGAAAGACCGTTTATCTCAAAAAGAAGCTGCAGAGCTTTTAGGCATTACTGTTCAAAGCCTTATCAAATGGAAAAAGAAAAAACTAATTCCATTTTATCAAATAGGCAGGTCCGTTTTTTATTCTAAGAGAGAACTCTTACAACAAGCGAGAAAAAATCCTAGTCTAGTTAAATCCATTAGAAAATAACTAAAATTAAGAGTTATGAAAAAAGCTAATGGATTATACATTGTTTCAGGTAAATCTAGAAATACAATTTATGATAAGGTATATAAGTATCTCTTTACCAAATATGATATTCAATACAATGAAATCTCTCATGATTTTCAAATTTGTCTTAAAAACAAAAATGAGTGGCATTATTTGAATCTTAATTCTTTAATCATTGAATTAACTAAAGTCGATGTAGAGATTAGTGTTAGTAAACTTGAAATTTTTATTAAATCTGAATTGATTGCAAGATACAATCCAATAACAACCTATTTTATTTCTTTAGAAAAATGGGATGGTGTTGATTATATCCAAAAACTAGCATCTTATGTGCCAACATATGAAAATGAAGCATTTCTACATCATCTTAAAAAGTGGTTCGTCAGAGCTATTAAATGTGCATTAGAAGAAAATTATTTTAATAAACAATGTCTCATCATTGCTCATAAAGGACAAAGCTCAGGAAAATCTACCTGGTGCAGGTTTCTATGCCCTCCCCAACTTTCAGAATACATTGCAGAAGATATTAGCAATGATAAAGACGCACGAATACAATTGTGTAGAAACTTCCTCATAAACCTTGATGAATTAGCCGTTCTCTCTAAAAAGGATGTAAATGCTTTAAAAGCTTTCTTTTCTAAAACATTTATTAATGAAAGATTACCTTATGATAGGAAGAACACAACCTTACCTAGAATTTGTTCATTTATAGGTTCTACAAATATGACATCATTTTTAAATGATGAAACGGGATCAGTGCGATGGTTATGTTTTGAACTAAAGGATAAAATTGACTTTGCTTATTCAAAAGAAATAGATATTAATAATGTCTGGACACAAGCTTATCATTTAGCATACAGTGATCCTTTATTTAATCCTGAACTAACCATTGAAGATGTAAATGAAAATGAAGAACGAAATAAAAAATATACGAAACTTACTACTGAGCAAGAACTCATTGCAAAATATTATTCTAAATCGAATGATATAGATGATTTTGTAACCGCTACAGATGTTCTTACCTCATTAAATTCATTGAACCTGAGACTTAATAAAGTAAATATCGGTCGAGCTTTATCAGGATTTAATTTTCAAAGAATCAAACACCCTAAACGGCAGTTGTATGGATATTTAGCAAAATCATCATTTACCCAGACACCATGGGAAATAGAATACCCAAATAATATTAAAAAATAGTTACCTAATTACCTAGAGGTGAAAAACCGTAATAATAACAGCAGAAAATCTAGGTAGGATAATAAAATACTAAGCTACCTAAACCCTACCTAACTTACCTTTAGAATAACCTTGGTAAGTAGAATTTGATAATTACCTGTATAAACAAACCCATATACTATCTATGATGGGTAACTAGGTAACTTAAAACAAGAATAAAAAAAATTAGCTGATGAAAGGAAAAATAAATTGTGAAAGAGCCCGTACTATTTCCGTTATGGATACACTTGCCAAATTTGGGCACTTTCCCATAAAAGAATCGGAGAAAGAAGCTTGGTTTCTGAGTATCCTACGGTCAGAAACACAAGCCTCTTTCAAGGTGTCTAAACAACTAAATCGATGGTATGACCATGCTGCTGGATTTGGTGGTAACGTTATTGATTTAATTATAAGGATCAACCATTGTTCAGTAAAAGAAGCCTTAGCGTTCTTAACCAATGACATTTCTTATTTTTCTTTTCATCAGCAAGCAATTTTTGAAAATGTAGAATTTAAGATTAGTATTTTACAAGTGCATGAAATTAAACACCCTGCGCTTATTCAATATCTACATGCCAGAAAAATAACCTTAACTACAGCAAGAAAATATTGTAAAGAAGTTCAATATCAATTTAACGGTAAAAATTACTTTGCCATTGGTTTACAAAATAACAAAGGCGGTTGGGAGCTTCGTAATAAATATTTTAAGAATTGTAGTTCTCCAAAATCATATACGTATTTAAAAAACTCAGGAAAATTCTTAATCATTCTTGAAGGTATGTTTGATTTATTGTCATTGATAGAATTGAATTGTATTGGTATATCTAACTGTGATATTATCATTCTCAATTCTACAGCTTTTGCAAAATCAGTTGTTGGATTCTTTACAAATTATGGCAAAGTCTATCTCTGTTTAGATAATGATTCTACTGGTAAAAGAATTGGTCTTTTACTAAGTCAAAACTATACTCACGTAATAGATCAAAGTGCTTTCTATAAAAATTATAAAGACTTAAATGAATTTCTAATTGGAGGACTGAAAACTTAAAAAGAGCTATGAAATTTGAAAAAAAATATACAAAAAAGCCTCAACAGAATTTAACCTTAAATCTGGATTTAAGTTTGGATGATGACTTTTTAGAATTTGATTTGGGTGCAGAAACTCTAAATGATGATTCTGATAAATCTAGTGGAACGGAGATAAGTGCAAGATGTGTTTTTGTTGCCACAAAAACAACCTTGCCTGCTCCCGATGGTCGCAGGGTTAAAAAAAAGTCTTTTAAGGCAAAAAACGAAATCATCAAATTTAGATGCACAATATACGAGAAAAAAGTGCTGAAAGTTAAGGCAAAAAAGTCCGGGTTAACATTAAGTGAGTATTGTAGAAAAGTTGCTTTTGAAGAAAAAATAACGGAACGATTGACCAATGAACAAATTGATATTTATAAAATGTTAGTTAACTATCATAACAATTTTAAATCCATTGGGAATATGTATAACAAACGAAATCCAGAACTTACTAAAACTGTTATTCAGTTGGCTGATGAAATCAAGAACCATCTTAAAAAATTTGAACAATGATAGGAAAGGGAAAAGCCATATCACATACAGGGGTCTCTATTCGTTATGGATGGAATCAGGAAAAGGATGCCGAAATTGTTTTTAAGCAGCAACTTATTGGGGAAACTCCTGCAGAGATAACGAATGAGTTTCAAACAATTCAGCAATTAAATTATAGATGCAAACACAATACACTTTCTTTTATTATTAGTCCTACTATAAAAGATGGAGAGAAATTAAAAGCAAAAGACTTGCAAAAGATAGTTCAAAAATTTATGGTTCAAATGAAATTGGGTGAAAGACAGGCTATTGCTTTCGTTCATCAGGACAAAAAACATAAGCACATTCATTTATATGTAAATCGCATTGATTTTAAGGGTGTGGCATTTAAAGATAACTTTATTGGGAAGCGCAGTCAATTTGCAGCAGAAAAAGTGGCAGAACAACTAAAATTAACCACGGTAAGACAAGTACAATTTGAAAAGGAATTTGAATTAAAAGAAGTACGGACTGAAATTAAAAGAAGACATAACCTAAGCATCCAACAATTTAAGCCCAGATCTTTTGATGCATATATCAAAGCTATGGAAACTAACGGGGTTAAAGTAATCCCCAGTATCAACAAATCAAATCAGTTACAGGGTTTTAGATTTGAGTTTGACAACCATAATTTAAAAGGTAGTGAGGTGCATCGAAAAATGTCAATTCTAAACATTGGTAAAGAGTTAGATAAAAATCCGAATGTGAAGTTATTTAAGGCCAAAAATAATCATATCAAACTATTGGATAAAATCTTGGAATTAACTCCAAGTATAGCGTTAAAACTATCTAAGAAAGTCATTAAAAAAGCAATCGAACTCGGTATGAGTATTTAAAAATAATAATATGTCAAAAGTTGAAGAATTAACAGAAATATTAGTTAATGAAATTGATAGTTTTGAAAAAGGGCTTCGTAAGCTCGAAACCATTAATGACAAAATAAACAACACTACGGTTAAATTAGAATTAGAAGAATTTCAAAGTATTAAAAGTGAATTGGTCCGTGAGCTGACTTTAAGTAAAAATACACAACGTGAATTTATTTCTAGTTTTGAAGCCAAAATTAAAAATGCAAATATTTATCCAAAATGGGCGGTGGTTATTTTTATTGTTTCTCTCTTGATTTCGTTTGGAGCTATTTTCTATGCGTATACTGTAAAACAAGATATTAGTGCTATTAAAAAAGAAGCTTATCAAAAAGGAATTGACACTTATGATAATTATATCAATCAGTTTCTGGAAAACAATCCAAAAACTAAAATGGTTTTTGAGAGATGGAAAAAAAGTAATTAGCATTAGTTCCTACAATAGAATAAACCCTACCTCTCAATATTCTATTTTATATGGTATAGAATTATGGCCACACATTGGACAATATTATAATCTAGTTAAATGTTGTTTTGCTTATGAATAAGCCACTGGCTAATCCATACTCAAAAGTGTACTATAATGGTAATCATTATGTAACTTGAGCTATGAATAAAAGAGAAAGTTGTTACTACATATTCTTAAAAAAATTATTCTCACAGGTTCTTCTACAATGTTAATGGAACACTTTTTATGTGACGACGTAAGAGGGTAGCCTAATGTGTGTGGAATGAAAATTAATCTTTTACCTTGATTTATACTCACTCGGACTTATATTAAATAATTCTTGAAAACATTTACTAAAATAAGTCTGACTACTAAAACCAACTTGATAGGCTATTTCCGTAATATTTCCAGATTCTAGTTTTAATAATTCAGCAGCTCTGTGTAATCGATAGTTTCGGATAAATTGAGTGGCAGATTGATTTGTTAACGCTTTTAGTTTTCTATGTATTTGTGACCTACTCATAGACATTTTATCTCCTAAATCTTCAACATTAAATTGGTCATTATCTATATGTTCTTCAACAATAGTTTTTATTTTTTCAAGGAATTGCTGTTGTACCGATGTTACTTTAGTTGTAGTTGGTTTTATATAAGATTCTTGTTGATATTTTTTCTGTAATTTTTCTCTAATTGTAATTAGGTTTTTGATTCTAACTTTTAGTTCTTTTTCGTCAAATGGTTTTGTTAAATAATCATCAGCTCCAGTTTCTAACCCTTCTAATTTATTGTTTTGAGAGGCTTTTGCTGTCAACATGATTACAGGAATATGATTTGTTTTTTCGTTAGATTTTAATTGCGAACAAAGTTCATAACCATTCATTTTCGGCATCATAACATCACTTACAATCAGGTCGGGAATGGATGATTCTGCTTTTTCAAAGCCGTCAATTCCATCTACAGCCTCAATAACTTTATAATCTTGTTGGAGGATACCTTTGATAAATATTCGCAAGTCTGTATTATCTTCTGCGACCAAGATTTCCAATTGAGAAGGTCTATCTTTTCCAGGATTAATACTTTGCTCTTCCTCAATCTTAAATGACTCAACCATTGGCTCCATTGAAATTTCAACTGGGGAAGCATTCAACATCTCATCATCGGATAGGTACTCAGTATTGATAGGCAATCTTACAGTGAAGGTAGTCTTTTTCATTTTACTTTCAACCGAAACTTCACCATGATGTAGCTCGACTAACTCCTTTACCAATGTCAAACCAATTCCGGTACCCTCATGTTTTCGGTTAGACGCAGCATCAACCTGGAAAAACCGATCGAAAATAAGGGGTAACTTATCAGAAGGAATATCTTCTCCGGAATTAATTACCTTAATTGATACTAATTCAGATTGTTCGTCTTTGGACTTTGTTTTTTCAATTTCCACAGAAACTCCTCCATACCTCGGAGTAAACTTCATGGCATTTGACAACAAATTGGTTAAGATCTTTTGTAGTTTTTCATGATCGAAATACAGTTCAATTTGATCTAATGAACTCGATTGATTTACCTCAATACCATTAAAAAGTAGCTTTACATTTTTCTGATCTGACATTGACTCAAACTGGGCAGTAATATTTTTGGTAAATAAAGCAATATCACTTTTGGTTACTTGTAATTTCATTCCTCCCGACTCCAGTTTAGACAGGTCTAATAGCTGATTAATTAACTGTAACAGTCTGCTAGCATTCCTCTCTATAGTATCGGTATCCTTTACCTCCGGGAGTTTATTGGGCTGTGCTTTCAGTTTATTTATTAATCCCAAAATCAAGGTAAGTGGTGTTCTGAATTCATGAGAAATGTTGGCAAAGAACCGTGATTTCACTTCATCCATTTCCCTTAATTGTTCCGATTGTTTTTGTAACTCCACATTTTTATCTTCAATATGCCGATTTAGCTCATTGATCTTTCTGACAAAAAATGATTGGGACATAAAAATAAGTGTTGCTATTCCGATTGTGTTAAGCGCAAAGATGGTAAGAATAAAATCGTTGCTAACATTGTGATCAATGTACGCAGGCAAATAGTCGTCAATAAAATATGCAACCAAAACCAGCGCCACATAGCCTGCAAACCAAAACAGTGCTCGTCTAATTCCTTGAAAGATTAATGCTCCTGCTGGCCCTATCATTGCCCACATGATAGTAGCTCCGCTGGGAATGAAACCTCCCATACTTATTTGTGTTGCAAATCCAATAATTAGTAAAAGTGTTAACTGGATATTTGCAAAGACATTAAACTTCTTGTTGAAGCTGAAAATAACAATGTTAATAGACCAAAGCAAGGAGCCGCTTGTGATAACAAAAAAAGGAATTACAAGACCATTAATCAACGAAAACAAACCCCATACAATGGTAGACCCGATGGCAAGTAAGGCAACAACTATAAACCCGGATTTTCTGAGTCTGTCTTCCTCAGAATCTTCGGGAAGCTGTCCTATCGATAGAAGTTTTTGTATTGGTGTTTTCATAGGCTAACTCGATTATACGAAAGTAGCTTTTTTTTTTGAAGACGAAAATTAATACTTCGTTTTCGTCTTTTCAAGAGCAGTGATTGATTTCAATTTGTGGTATTCAAATACCAAAAAATCGTCCATCATTACTTATGCAATTAAGTATTTGATTTTAAAGACTTTGTGTTGATGAAAATGAATGTATTGCAACATGCTTTAATAGCTTTGCAACAACATTTAATGATGTTGAAA
>Ga0209633_10005582_pt1 | contig 11003 bp, 14 predicted proteins | sample Cruoilmetagenom1_FD_187290 | JGI IMG/M metagenome (GOLD analysis project Ga0209633, IMG submission 187290) | Oil polluted marine microbial communities from Coal Oil Point, Santa Barbara, California, USA - Sample 1 (SPAdes) (version 2) | ecosystem: Environmental > Aquatic > Marine > Oil seeps ... | reverse complement strand
AATCTCCCGTATAACAAACTCCGCCGAGGAAAGCTGTTCCCAATCCTCGGGCTCTGGTCCCAGAGCTTCCAGGGCAAGAGCCTCAGACCAGCGTGACAGCCACGAAAGGGCGGTTCTTCTCATCTCTCTTTTTTTGTACCGCCGCCATAAACCTTCCAGTTCAGGCCGGCCTTTTAAAGCATCTTTGAAATTCCGGAATACACCGGTACCGGAATGTAGAATATCCAGCAGCCTTTTTCGGAAAATTATATCCGGCAGCGATGCGGCAAAACCGTCCATCAGGCGGTAACCATCGGTGGGGCCCCAGGCAGGGAGAGGAATAAAACTGCCATCATTCTCCTTTTCCGGACGCAGCTGCCCATCTTCGGGATCCAGCATAAGGCAATCCTTCTGATTCTCCATCCCGAATACAACCCGCTCAAGCATCTCCTCGGTAACATCCAGCTTTACTTTATTCATATTACTGATATTCTACTATATTCCGATGAAAGAGAAGCAATGATGCTTGACCCTCCTCCCGCAAAAAACGATATTTGAAGTTGAGAATACTAATAGGAGATTCAAAACTATGGATACAATTGAATACGTAGAAGCTCGTGAGATTTTAGATTCCCGGGGAAATCCCACAGTCGAGGTTGATGTGATGCTGGCAGATGGTTCGTTCGGTCGTGCCGCAGTTCCCTCCGGGGCTTCCACAGGAGTCCATGAAGCCGTAGAGCTTCGAGATGGAGACAAAAACCGATATCTGGGCAAGGGCGTTCTGAAAGCTGTGGAGAATGTTAACACCATCATTGCCGACGCGGTTATCGGTCTTTCCGCACTGGATCAGGTGGATGTGGATAAAACCATGATCGAGCTGGACGGTACCGAAAACAAGGGTAAACTTGGAGCCAATGCCATACTCGGTGTTTCCATGGCTGTAGCTAGAGCTGCTGCACAGTATCTGGAACTGGATCTTTACAAATACCTCGGGACATTCCACGCCAACGTCCTGCCCGTCCCCATGTCCAATATCATCAATGGCGGATCCCATGCCGATAACTCTGTAGACTTCCAGGAATTCATGGTAATGCCCGTTGGAGCCGATTCGATCCGTCAAGCTATCCAGTGGGTTGCCGAAATTTTTCACAATCTGAAATCTCTTCTGAAAGAAGCCGGATTCTCAACATCAGTAGGTGATGAAGGCGGTTTTGCACCCAGCTTCAAGAGTAACGAAGAAGCTTTGCAGTTCATTGTGAAAGCCATCGAAAAAGCCGGACGTAAACCCGGAGAAGAGGTAATGATTGCCCTGGATCCTGCCGCTTCCGAGTTTTCCGAGAAACAGGCTGATGGCTCCTACCTTTATGAACTTAAATGGAGTACCGGTGAAAAACTCACCAGCTCACAGATGGTTGATTTCTGGGCAGACTGGGTTGATAGATATCCCATCATTTCCCTTGAAGACGGAATGAACGAAGACGACTGGGACGGATTTAAAATGCTCACCGACAGGATAGGTGATAAGTGTCAGGTAATGGGCGACGATCTTTTCGTAACCAACACCAAGCGCCTGAAAAAAGGTATCGACCTGGGTATCGGAAATTCAATTCTCATCAAAGTGAACCAGATTGGTACTCTCACCGAAACCTACGAAGCTGTGGAAATGGCCAAACGCGCCGGTTATACCGCCGTTATATCTCACCGTTCCGGTGAAACCGCCGACACCTTCATCGCCGACCTCGTTGTCGCCCTGGAAACCGGACAAATCAAAACCGGTTCCATGAGCCGCTCCGATCGGGTTGCCAAATACAACCAGCTTCTTCGTATCGAAGGAGATCTGGAAGGTCGCAGCAGCTTTGCCGGCCGTGATGCATTCTATAACTTAAATAAATAGTTGAACTGACCGTTAATTTCCGGGACCGTCCTTCGGGACGGTCCTTCTTTTTCACTGATAACCTCTGCCCCGATTAGCTGTATACCTGAACAGGTATAATGAAAGGCACTGATGAGAGGTTTCAGTTAGTAAGAAAGCACTTGAGAACGAATCTGCAACACTTAAAGCTCTGAAAGATGTGAGTGATCATTATGGACCAGGAGTTTCCAATAAGAAGTTTTATCCCTTCCTCTTTTATAGACGATTACAGAAACTCCTGTATTCTCGATGGAAGCCGATCTTTGGAGATTCCCGAACAATGCAGGAGTCAGTTCATCACCGGAAAGAATCCTGGAAATCAGAGTCCGTATAAAAAAACTGTGGGAAACAACCACCAGAGTCTTCTCCGATTGTTGAAGCAGGTACTCAAGGGCATTTTCAGACCGAAGGATTATATCCTGATAATTCTCACCATCCTCAACCTTGATATCCATTGAAACAAGACTCTTCTCCCAATCTTTCCATATCCTGCCGGCTGCTGGATCAGAATAGGGTTTCCCATGCAATGATGATGGCAGGATTCTTTCAACAAACAGGTCGGAGAACTCAATTGAAACACCGGAAGAATCGGAGATTTTCTGTGCAGTCTGACCTGCACGGGGCAGAGTACTGGATATCACCTTGTTGAATGAAATATTTGAAAACCGTTCGGCGATGGATTCTGCCTGTTTCAAGCCCTTTTCACTCAGTGGTGATTCAGGAGTCTGGGCAACTGGAACTATATTAGCCTCACTTAGGCCATGACGTATAAGATATACAATTTTATCAACTGAAGGATCGTCTTTGATTATCATAGCGGTATGGTATCATTTTATCGATGCGGTGCACTACTTCAACCGACTTTATTAAGGCAGGTTTTCCTTCAGGCAGAGATATAGATGCCCGCATTGCGGGAAAATGGTGACTTTCGGCGCGCATTTCTGCCTGATATACGGTACAAATAAGGAGTCCTTTTCAGTTTTTTCCGGAAACTGATTAAAGGCGGTTTAAACTGCAGAAAATTATTAGCCTTGGTTAGATAACAGAAGGATATTGCTTAGCGGCTTATTGCAAAGAGGAGCAGAAACATACGATTAGCCATAACTATCAACATAATTACATTGCATTCTCAGGATATATCACTATGCGAAAATCCTTAGCGAATGATGCTCACGTCCGCGTCAGCATCCCAGTTCCAGTCGGAGCTGTTAAACCCTGGTATATCTATTTCCACACCCATGTCGCCATCAAATCTTACTTTGGTGTTGCTGGATCCGCTGAGAATGTTCCAAGTGGATCGACCTACTTCCGCGAAGCTGATTTTCGTTGAGACAACCGCAGTTTTTTTTCCTCCCCACCAAGGTAGAGACTGCTATCCAGGCCGACCTTTCCCCATTCCTGGTGACCTACCAACAAGCTACCGTACATATTCCAAATTTCCATAGAGAAAGCATTTGGATTCCTTATATCGAGAAGGAGACTCACTTCAGCGCCGCTCAAAGAGATAAGGTCTACTTGCAGGCCCAGTGCAATATCCAGGGGTACGGTATCAGCTCCAATCAGCGATGTTCCCACATCAGCTAAATCAGAGTAGGAGAGAGAAACGGGAATCGGCAGGTTGAATTTACCACTGGCATTTAAAAAAATAGATTCATCCACCCAGCCCTCCACAACTGTGAGGTCCCAGGCATCCAGTGAATAATCATAGACATCCAGTGTCAGTCCCATAGCGTTGGGATTGTCTATTTCCACATTGATGATAACGGTGACTGATTCAAAGTCTACCTTGTCAATTTCAACAGAACTCACCCGGGCCTCCGGTTGGGCGAAAAAGCCTTCAATACCCGCTCAGCTGCTCAGAATGAAGAGAACCGTAAAAACAGCCGGGACAGAATTGCCGCAAGTGGCAAGGACAATCGATGTTTCATGTAATCAGTATACCGTATTCCAGTAGTAAAAAGCATTGGGGGGCCTCCCCTGGAAGCACCGATTTATTACTCTCAGGAATATAGGTTTCTCTAGGGGGAGGACTCAATTCCTCGATTAAATCTTCTCATCCGTCTTCACCAATAATTAACCGATCGCGGCCACTCCTGTTTCACCGGAACGAATCCGAACGGCCTGTTCAATGGGTAGAACGAAGATTTTGCCATCACCAATTTCTCCACTGCGGGCGCCGGCGACGATGGCATTGATGGTCTTCTCTACAAATGGTTCGGTAACCGCAATCTCTATCCTGATCTTCTTCAGGAGGTTTACCTCAATCTCGACACCACGATAAGTTTCAGTATAACCTTTCTGCTGACCGCATCCCATGGCGTTGGTTACTGAGATTTTAAAGATTTCCTGCTTGTATAGTTCCTGTTTCACGCAGTTAAGCGCATCAGGCTGAATGTATGCAACAACAAGTTTCATATATTTCTTCCTCCCTTACATGTTCTGAAAGATCTGGAAGCCGGCGTAGGCTTCAGTTCCATGTTCATCGATATCCAGACCGGTAAGCTCTTCCTTCTCGGTGACTCGAAGGCCGATAGTTTTCTTTATGGTGAAAAAGAGAACCAGCCCCAGGATGAACGCCCATGCGAAGACGGTTATCGCACCCAGAGCCTGAATACCAATTTGTCCACCCCGTGTAAGACCGCTACCGATGACATCAAGGTTTCCGAAGATTCCGACTGCCAGAGTACCCCAGACACCGCATACACCATGAACTGATACGGCACCGACCGGATCGTCGATGTAGAGAATCTTGTCAATGAATTCAACCGAAAGTACAACCAGGATACCGGCAACAGCACCTATAATAATTGCCGAACCGGGGCTGACAACAGCGGTTGAAGCGGTAATACCAACCAGGCCGGCCAGAGCTCCATTGAGGCTCATGGAAACATCAGGCTTACCGCTGAGAATCCAGATAGTAATCATCGAAAGTACAGCAGCGGCGGAAGCGGACAAGGTAGTGGTAACTGCAACATGAGCCATGGAGGTATCGCTTCCAGAAAGGGTGGAACCGGCGTTGAATCCGTACCAGCCGAACCATAGGATAAAAACACCCAGTGCGGCCAGGGGTAGGTTATGGCCCATAATGGCTTTCACAGTAACTTTACCGTCTTTCTTGATGTACTTACCGATCCGGGGGCCGAGAACTATTGTACCGGCCAGAGCAACCCATGCACCCACGCTGTGTACAACAGTAGAACCGGCGAAGTCATGGAACCCCATGGATGCAAGCCATCCGCCGTTCCAGATCCAGTGACCGGAAATGGGGTAGATGATACCGGAAATTAGGATGGAGTAAATAAGATAGCTGGTGAACCTGGTTCGCTCAGCCATAGCGCCAGAGACGATGGTAGCGGCAGTGGCGGCAAAGACAACCTGGAAGAACCAGTCACGCATCAGCGCATTGTCACCGGCTTTCACGAAGAACTGGCTGGTTCCAATGAAACCGCCCTTGGATTCTCCATACATCAGCGCCCAGCCGATGGCCCAGTACATGATGGCACCAACAGAAAAGTCCAACAGATTCTTCATAATAATGTTACCGGCATTCTTCGCTCGAGTAAGCCCGATTTCAACCATAGCGAATCCTGCCTGCATGAAGAAGACCAGAGCGGCTGCCAATACCAGCCAGATGGCGTCGAGGGCATCGGAAATCTCCTCGGTGGAGAGGTTTTCGGCGAATGCTCCGACTACAGGTACCAGCATCAGTACCATAAGCAGGATTAGAAAGCTACCTTTGTAATTCATAATTCCCTACCTCTTGGGTTTTTTATTCTTGCTTCACGTAACGCATAAGCCATGCCAAGAGGCTTGGTGGTGAAAGTGAAAAAATACTTATTTAGTTGTATTGAAATAATTTAATAAGTGACGCCTGATGTCGGGTATAATATTATCCGTCGTTGATAAAAAAATAGACTCCTTTTGGGAAGCCGTTTTCCTACATAAATGTTGTAAAACCGGATCGTTTCTACATTTATGTAGGAACGATCACCGCTGAGTATAAATCATTGAATTGGCTGAAAGGTTTTTCCATCTTAGGGAAAGGATTCAAAGATTTCAGATTTTTGTTTCAGCCTTTCTCACTTTTCTCAGCAAGTGTGATAATATCATGAACCTAAGGAGCAATACCGTGCCCCCGCATAGATATAAGTGCCCGCATTGCGGAAAAATGGTAACTTTCGGTGAACATTTTTGCCTGATAAACGGTACCAATGAAGGGTCTCCGGAAGATTCTCCTGAGGTGAACAAGAAAAAGTCCGATAACTCCGGGTCCTTTAAAAGAATCGGTGTTATTCTCGTGGTGGCTACCCTTACCGGTGCAATGCTCTGGCCATTTCTGGGTATCTTCGCGCTCTTTGCCGGACTGATTGTGATGGGACTAATTGCAGTAGCTCTTTTTGTACTTGGCCGATCACAGGATAACGGAGGGGATTATTACAGACAATTATTATCCATGGTGGGAGGAGATAAGACTGTGGCCGAACGTCTTATTGCCGGGGAAGAGAAAAAATATCCCTCTATGACTCGGGGCGAATGTGTACGCCGGGTTCACGACCGTCTGGAGTACGAACACCGCCGGTAAAGCCCCCTGAATTATATGACTTACCAACCCCGGGAAAAATTGTTACCATTCGAAGAGGAGCAGCACATGGTTCAGTCCCTGGAGCATATCAAAGAAACTGTCGGCTTTATCGGCGGACGATTTCTGCCCTTTCATCGGGGTCATATCTTCGCCATTATCGAAGCAAGCAACCATGTGGAAGATCTCTATGTGGTACTTAATTCCAACAAAGAAAAGGATGATGCAATCTGCAGGGCCGACGGCGTACGCCCCATGCCCGCTGAGGTCCGTCTGAGCTGGATCGGTGAGAGTATCAGCAAACTGGAAAATATTCACATCCTCCACATTCAGGACGCAAACTGGGGAGAGTCCGACAACTGGGACAGCGGTACCCGGGCTGTTAAAGCTGCCATCGGGAAAACAATCACCCATGTTTTCAGCTCAGAGCATGCTTACGATGAACTTTTCGACAAATACTATCCCGAAGCAAAACACATCGTTATCGATGCCCGTCGGTCCATTGTAACAGCCCGATCCGCCAGTGAAATCAGACGAAATCTGTACGATTTCTGGAGCCTGCTCCCTCAAACAGTGCAGAGTTTCTTTGTTAAACGCATTGCATTCATCGGAACCGAGAGCGTTGGAAAAACAACCCTTGCTGAGAAGCTCAGCAAATTTTACAATACGGCTTACGTCCATGAAGTGGGCCGGGACTATACCCTCAAGTACAGCGATCAGCTTACGGTTAACCACTTTGACGAGCTGGCGATGGAACATTTTTTACTCACTGAAGAAAAAGCCATGGCATGCAACCGGGTACTGCTGATAGACAGTGAAGCCATTGTTACCCAGTATTATCTGGAAATGTACTTCGGCCATCGCAGCGGTTTGATTGAAGAAATCATTAAAAGGCAGAAATTCGACCTCTGGCTCTACCTGGAACCGGATCTGGAGTGGATTGACGACGGAGTACGCTTTGCAGGTGCTGAGGATGTCCGGGAGATGAACAACAAACACCTCAAAGAAATGCTCGCCGAGTACGGTGTTGAGTTCAGAATTATCAGCGGGGATTACAACAACCGATTCATTGCGGCAAAAAATGCCATAGACGGGTTGTTTGAATCCCGGAAACCGTAAAAAGCCGCCCTGACAGGCGGCTTTTTGTGGTTAATCAGGTTGGATTCGCCCTCCAGTGTTCGACTTCCTGCCTCTCTCCTCCAGGCCGTGTCCACATCTAAACGGACATAGCTGACGCTTTGTCCTGCACTCGTTCAGTAGCCAAAAAGAATACTTTTCGGCTATATTCTCTCCGTTTGCGCTCCCTTTTCGGTCCCACCGATGTTCCCCTTCGAATCCGGTATCCTCCACATGAATAAAGCCGCCCCTACAGGCGGCTTTTTGTGGAGGATATCGGATTCGAACCGACGACCTGTTGATTGCGAACCAACCGCTCTAGCCAACTGAGCTAATCCCCCGGGCAAGTTGATTATACTGTAATCCGGCTCTTGTTCAATATGTTATATCAAAGTCATGGTATCTGCCGGTTCCTGTGGTTTTACGGCTTTGAACTTCTCTCACCATTGAGCCTGAGGGTCCATCTTTCAAAAGTAAGTCCAGGGATTCCAGAGTCTCTTCTTTGCCTTCCGCCCAGACTTCCACCGAACCGTCGGGGAGATTCCGAACCCATCCGGTAAGCCCGAGGGATTTAGCCCGCCGCAGGACAAACCAGCGGAAGCCGACGCCCTGCACCCGGCCGATTATGATGCAGCTCCGTGCGTTCACAAACTCAACCCTCACTCTCCATCTTTCGAATCATTGCCCGAATCTTACTGAATTGAAATCCTCTGCGGACCAGGGCGTTTATCAGCTTCTCTTCACTGATACCTGAGCGCCGGGAGAGTTTCTCCCAGGCCCGTTCCAATGCCCCTTCGGACTCTTCATCCCCAATCTCCTCCAGAACACTCTCCACAGCATCCCGGGCCACAGCGGAAGCAATACCCTTGGCCATCAGTGCTCCCCTGAGCCTGGAGGGCCCCTCAGGGCGGCTTCTCAGCCGGGAACGGACCCAGGACTCGGCAAAACGCCTGTCGTCCAGTAAACCGGCTTCAGACAGCTTCTCCAGAACCTGGGAAACAACTTCCCGGGAATATCCTTTTTTTGAGAGTTTGACTGATAATCCCTGATAGCACTGTTCGGCCCGGGCCAGAAGGCTTAAAGCCTTACGCCGGCAGTTGAAGAGTTCAGAGGCTGATTCGAGGTTTTCAAGAAGCTCCGTATCAGGAGACTGGCCCACTGAAAGCTGAACCACAGCCGGGTGAGATACATCCAAAAGAAAAAGGGAACCGTCGTCGAGGTGCACACGCAGTACATTCCCGTCGGTTCCCTCTCTTTTGAGATCGGTAATTTTAACGCTTGGAGAACTGGAACTTCTTCCTGGCTCCGGGCTGACCATACTTTTTTCGCTCAACCATACGTGCATCTCTGGTAAGAAAACCGTTGGCTTTCAGAGTGGGACGGTTGGTTTCATCGAGTTCGACAAGGGCCCGGGCAATTCCATGACGGACTGCACCGGCCTGACCATTGATTCCGCCCCCCCGGACATTCACAAGAATGTTCAGTTTTTCTTCATTGGCGGTAACCAACAGGGGCTGCTTAAGGAGATCCCGAAGGGATTCCAGGGGGAAATACTCTTCAAGACTTCGGCCGTTCACTTTAATTCCCGGCGCACCTTCCCGAATATAAACCCGGGCTACAGAGGTTTTACGACGGCCTGTGCCGTTGGATAAAATCTTAATCACAATTTGCTCCTAGAGTTCCAGTGCTTCGGGCTGCTGCGCATCATGGGGATGGGCGGCGCCGGCATAAATTTTGACATTCTGGTAGAGTTTATTACCCAGGGCACCCCGGGGAAGCATGCCTCTAACGGCTTTTTCCATGGGAGCTGTCGGTTTGCGGCCAACCAGATTCTCATAGTTATCAACTTTCAGTCCGCCGAGATATCCGGAATGACGGTAGTACAGTTTATTCTGTCTTTTATTACCAGTCAGATGAGCCTTGTCGGCATTCACGATGATGACAAAATCACCAACTTCATGGAATGGAACGTAATAGGGCTTATGTTTACCCCGGGCAATCGAAGCTGCTTTTACAGCAACGCGTCCCATGGGCTTTCCGGCCGCATCGATGACATACCATTTCTGATCGACATCTTTCGGTTTTACGTAGATCGTTTTCATTTCTTTCGCCTCGAATCGGTTTCAAAGGATTCAATCCGTCAGATTCTGTGGCTAAATACAGAATAAGACATGAATCCCGTAATTGAGTTTCTTTCGTATGGTTATTGGAAAGAAACACAAGGGGGTTTAGTGGCGGTATATAATCACCGAATCGGGGACTTTCGTCAATACCGTCTGTTGCGTATCAGAAAAACCAGAAAGCCTGAGGCCATGAGGATGTAGGGCAGTCCGGACAGTAGGGATTTCAACAATGGAAGGTGCTGCCAGTAAGGCAGACTGTAGGTGGCAAGGCCGATAAGAACCAGTGTGGAATACAGGGCATCTATAAAGAAAAATATGGCTCCCAGTACAACCAGCATCCACGCCGCATCCCGGGTTCGGGACCATATGGCGATGGCCGGAAATGCCGCGAGAAAAGCGCAGACCATCCGCACAATAACGGGAATAGTCTCTAAGTCGTTCATTTTCTGACAAGTCCTATGGGGATAATTGACCCTCGATTCCCCGAGGGTGCAATCAGCACTTTGCGGGAAAAAAGGGTCTCAAATAGTGCTCTGTATTCCCCGTCGTTTCCCCGGAACATCATGTAGGGTCCCCTCTTCTCCCAAATATCGGCATTTCCCGGTGAAATCAGAGGATTTCCGTTCCTGGAAACCTCCTTTACTGATGCGGAACTCCGGCTCAAGGCCGCCAGAATAACAGGGGAGAGAGAATCAGAAGTAAACGAGGCTTCCCCACCACCCCGGAAGAGCACCGGCTGGGCATCACTCAAACCGGGTAGAGGCACTATGGGGAAAAGAAAATCCGCCGCCGGATGCCCGGGAAGAAGGGGTCTTCCCCAGAGTGCCGCTACCGCTCCGGTACCCTCGCCGACGGGAGGCATTTCCAGAGGATCCGTCGGGCTCTCCCTGAGTTTCAGGGCTGCCGAAGCCCTCTCGGCGCTGCGGAATATCCGCATCCCTGAGTACCCCGGGAAAAGGCGCAAGAGCTCCCCTTCAAGCCGTTTTTCCCAGTGGCTGGGGTATGGGGGGTAAAGCCCCCGGGCAATTTCATTTTTAAGCCTTAAAGAAACACCTTTGGGCCGGTATCCCATCAGGGCCCGGCCGCCGTCTGCCCAGCAGTCCAGCCAGCGGGTTCCGTCGGAGGCGTAGAGGTAATGTTCCCGGGCCCGGGTAATCCGGGGGAGTCGGGCGATTAGAGCCGATTCTTCAGGGCTTAAAGGGCCGAACATCTTGAATGCTCCTTGAACGGTGTTTCGAATGGTGTAAAAGAGTAAAACCTCGGGGCGGCAGAGGTCAATTCAATAAAAAACATT
>Ga0209633_10005581_pt1 | contig 11005 bp, 4 predicted proteins | sample Cruoilmetagenom1_FD_187290 | JGI IMG/M metagenome (GOLD analysis project Ga0209633, IMG submission 187290) | Oil polluted marine microbial communities from Coal Oil Point, Santa Barbara, California, USA - Sample 1 (SPAdes) (version 2) | ecosystem: Environmental > Aquatic > Marine > Oil seeps ... | reverse complement strand
AATACCCGCCTCGCCATTTATTAGACAGGCTTCGCTTTGTGAACTCTCTTTTACTTGCTCCCAGAGCTTGCCGAGTTCCTTTAACTCTTTCACTCTTCCCACAAATGGGGTGAGTCTGCGTTCGGTATGTGCTTCAAATCTAGTTTGAGATAGCTTCTCTCCTACTACACTGTATAAAAATCCAGGTTTTACAACTGATTTACTTTTTCTTGTTTTATAAAAGCCTTTAATAAGTTGATATGTATTTTGACTTACCAATATTTCATTAGGTTTTGCCTGCTTTTGAATTAGAGCTGCTATATTGGGCACATCGCCGATTGCTAATTGTTCTCTTTTCGCACTCCCTCCAACATTTCCAATCACAACATTACCCGTATGGATTCCTATTCTGAGCTTTAAGGATATGTGCGATGATAACTTTAGCTCTTTTATCTCATTAACTATTTTAATTGCTGATTCTATCGCTCTCCGGGCATCGTCTTCATGGGCTTTGGGGTATCCAAAGTAAATAAGCACACCATCTCCTAAAAACTGAGCTACGTGTCCATCTAATTTTTCTACTGCTTCCTCACATATTTGTTGGTATTGGTTTACCAGCTGGTGAAACTCTTCGGGGTCTAATTGCTGGGACAGTTTAGTTGATCCCACCAAATCACAGAACATCACTGTAAGCTGGCGGCGTTCAGTACTTGAATCTTTTATGGTTGAAACTTTATCTGTATTCATAACTATTTTTTAGATATTCTGCAACCTGGATAGTAGTAACTTAGCCTCTTTATATTCTTTAAAGTCAGTTTCATTTCTAGTCTCAAACCATCTAACAATTCGATTTAACAATTTGTTTGCTTCTTTCTCCCTACCCTGATTTAACAATAGCTTGCTATAACTAATTGCGGCTTTTAACTCAAAGAATCTCGTCTTTTGTTTTCTTGCTATATCGATTGATTGAATGTAATAATCTTCGGCTTTCTTTTTGTTTCTTTCGGATTTTAAGAGCAGGAAATCTCCTTTCAACCTGAAACTTCTTGACATAAAATAAGAATAACCAACCCTCTGATCATGATCTATACATTCATTGATCGTAGAAATAGCCTTATCAAGATCTCCCATAGCGCAAAAACCTTCAGCCATAAATGAATAATAAATCGTCCTAACCATTTGAAGGCCATTTCTATCGTTATAAACCCTTTCTAATTCTTTACAGTTATTACGATTTACACTATCCTCATTAACTTTTAAATAAGCAACAAGAACATCCAATAAGGGTTTATAAATATTAATTCCCGTTGTCTCACTAATCTTGATTCCCCTCTCACAGAACTTCTTAGCTAACTTTAAATTCGAATCAAAAATTAAATGCAACGAAGACATTAATAGAGTAAATATCAACTCCCCTGGTTTATTAATCTCACCAGCTAAATTGAGAGCAGCGTGGTGCATCTTTCTAGATTTATTGATATTACCTAGATGAAAATCTACAAGTGGATAAGTGGATAAACTAATCATATAAGTATCTAGAAAAAACGCCGGACTCTTGGTTGAATCTGCCTTATATATATCTAAACACTTGTCAAAGAAATATAGAGTTTTGTCATAATTTCCCTTATAATAATAATAACATGCGGATGCATAATGGCTTAACGCTACATGTTCTTCTTTATTACTCCTTTTTGAATAAAAGTTAATTTGCCTAACGTAATGGAATGTTTTATTTTTATCATTATCAGCATATAAATAAAACATAGACATTAGGGCGGGTAGAAGATCATCATATGATTTTTGTTTTTTGCATAGGCTTAACAACCTATTAGCCCTATGAATTAACTTTCCTGATGTAAATCCTTCATAAACCAATAAAGCAACATTTTCAAGCTTAAGCAAATTGATCTCAAGCTTGTCTTTACCTTCTGATCTGGGAAGGTTATCTAATAGTTCCAATCCATTGTTTATATATCTACCAGCTTCTATATATGAGGATTTCGACATAGCACCAGCCCCGGCAAGACTAAGATATTCAATAGCCTTTTTTGCTTCTCCCGCCTTTTCAAAATGGTGGGCAGGTAATTCAGGTCGATTCTCCTTTTTATGTTTGAAACTTTCATCAAGTTCCTCTGCCACTTTTTTATGATAGATCCTTCTCGTTTCCCTCGACATCGACGCATAAGCTGCGTCTTGAATAAGAGCGTGTTTGAATATATATTGACCCGGTTTGGTCAGAAAGATAATTTCATCATCGAGAAGTATCTTCAGAGATGTGTTTATTGAGCTCCGACTCCCTGTCAGCACAGATTTTAAGAGCCTTTCACTAAACTCTCTACCAAGTAATGCCCCCACCTGAGCTACTTCCTTAGCTTTCCCCAAATTGTCCAACCTTGCCATCAAGGGGTCATTTAGTGTTATGGGGATTGAAGAAACATCAGATTTATTGCCTAGCTTAATTATAGCCTTTGTTATTTCTTCTATATAAAGAGGAATACCATCACTTTTAGTTATAATTTCTTTGACTGATTGAACTTTATCTACCCCACTTCCAATCAAGCCTTTGACCATTTCTTCGCTATGCTTGTTATTTAAAAGCTCTAACTTCAACGGTGTCGTATTACCCCACTCACATCTAAATTTAGGCCGGCAAGTAAATATAGAGAAGATACGCAAGCTCATACTTTCATTAACCAAAATTGAAAGTAATTCTAAAGTAGAAGGATCAGCCCAATGCAGGTCTTCAACTATGAACGCTAATGGTATTTTCTCTGATATTTTTGCCAGCACCTCAATAAATGCACCTACACTTTCCTTCTTTAGTTTCTCCGGTGCAAAAACCGGCATTGCATATTTACTCGGAAGTTGTATTGAAAGCAGATGCGCAAGGAGCGGGACGTTACGCTTTAGATTTAGTTTATGCCTTTTAAGCAGTTTCTCTATCTTCTTGATCCTTATATCCTGCGAGTCATCCACTTCTAACTCAATCATTCTTTCAAGAAGGTTAACTATTGGATAGAAGGGTGAGTTCCTTGTTGTCTCCCAGCACTGACACTCCAATACTCTAAATGGCTGTTTAAAATTCGAGTTCTTAAATTCGTATACCAGCCTTGATTTGCCGACCCCCGCTTCTCCATTTATTAACAGTGCCCGTCCTTTGTTGCGATTTACAACTTCGTTCCAAATTCTCGACAAAGTGTTAAGCTCCTTATCTCTTCCGACTAAAGGAGTGAGAGCTCGAAAGGTGTGTGCTTCGAATCTGCTAAGACCCTTCTTTTCTCCTGCAATTCTATATAGGTCTATTATGTCTGAGGATTTTGTATTTCTAGCACCGGAGATTCTCTTGGTATTATAGAATCCGCCTAAAAGTTGTTCGGTGCTGGAGCTTATTAGTATTTCATTGGGCTTGGCGCTTTTTTGTATAAGCGCTGCAATATTTGGAACATCTCCCATAGCGAGATGTTCTCTTTTGGATGATCCACCAACTTCTCCAATCACCACATCTCCTGTATGTATGCCTATACGGACTTTCAATCGATTCCTTGACTTCAAATCCGAAATATCAATATTTTCAATTTGCCCTAGTATTTCTCTCCCGGCTTTAACCGCTCTTCTAGCATCATCCTCATGGGCTTTGGGATAGCCAAAATATACTAAAACGCCGTCGCCTAAAAACTGCGCTACATAACCATCGAGATTCTTTACTACTTGCTCGGATAGTTTCTGATATTCGTTAATAAGTTTGTGAAAGCTCTCCGGGTCTAGTTTTTGTGATAAGGCTGTAGAACCGACAAGATCACAAAACATCACCGTGAGCTGGCGGCGCTCTGTCTTAGTATTACCTGAAGACATGGTTTCTTGGCTTTTCATGATTTAATAAGGTCATTTCACATAGTGCTCATTTTAAGATAATTCTGCTAATAACGATTTGGCCTCATTCAATTCGAGAATTTCAGTTTTATTCCTACCATCGAACCACCTGACAATTCGTGATAACATTTTTTTGGCTTCTGCTTTTCTGTCCTGTTTTATTAGCAAGTTGCTGAAGCTAATTGTAGTTCTTAATTCGAAGAACTTTGTCTTTTGTTTCCTGGCAATTTCAATTGATTTTATGTAATTCTCTTCCGCTTTCTTCATATTCTTATCGGACTTATTTAACAGATAGTCGCCAAGCAATCTATATAGCTTAGGGGATACAATCATAATATTTTTATTGACACTCCTCTTAATTGAATTCCTGAGTAATTCTATTGCGTAATCATCCTCTGAAATCAAGGTGAGGCTTTCGACTAGATACTCCTGAAAAATGCTAACGGATAAAATTGCATCATAGTAGCCTAAATTCGTTATATTTTTTAACTTACGAGACATTGCTTTATTGCTATTACCTAATTTTATATTTGAATACATAAGAACAATCTCTGCCATACTTAGATACATATTAAGTCCTATCTTTTCACTTAGTTTCTTACATTCTAGCGACAATTTCTTTGCTAAATTAAACTGATTTCTGTACAAGTGATGCATGGAAGAAATTATTAATGTAAAGACTAAGTCCATAGGCTTATTGATACATCTAGACAGTTTTAAAACCTGTATGACTATTTCTGATGATTTATCAACTAATCCTAGCTGAAAAGCAACATGTGAAGATTGTCCCAAGGCTTCAATCTTGGTATTAATAAATGGACCGGAATAGGCTAAGTTATGTAAATCATACAAATCTATAGCTTTATCGAAATAATTTATAGCCTTCACATAATTACCCATATATCCGTTAATACTTCCTGAAATTGCGATAGAAGAAACTGCTAGATTTAGATTTGAGCTATTCTTCATAGTTCTATTCATTTCTCTTAAGTAATATTGAGTTTTTGGTAGGTCCTCATTACACAAAATATTTAAGAGTATATGCATTGCATACATTTGATCTTCGGTTTTATTTACTTTCTTACACATTGAGATCAATCTTTCAGAAATTTCATAGAAGTGTGTATAATTTAATCCAACATTTGCGAACAATGCTACTTGTAAATTTTTAAGCAAACTTACTTCTAGAAAATCTCGTTCTTCTGTATTTTTTACCTTTTTTAATAGTTTCAGGCCATATTGCATTTGATTTATAACTTCTTGATATGCGGATTTAGCCATTGCTAATGAACTTGCTTTAGTAAGATAGGTTATTGAATCACTAAACAAATCTGCGTATTCTAAATGATATGCTAGCAATTCCGGTTGAGATTCAGTAATAAAATGAAATTTATTCTCTAGAATCTTAGCTATTTTTGAGTGGTATTTTCTCCTCTGGTTTTTTAAAATGGATTCATAAGCTGCATCCTGAATTAGTGCGTGCTTGAAAATATACTTATCAGGCCCATGCTCGAAAATTATGCCACCTTCAACTAAAAGATAAATTGATCTCTCCAAGGCTTTGGGATTAGAATCAAGAACAGATATTAGAAGTGTATAGTTGAACTCTCTACCTATTACTGATCCGACCTGGGCTACTTCTTTTGCTTCCCCAAGACTATCCAACCTAGACATGAAATAATCACTTAGTGTTATAGGTATCGAAACTGATCTGTCTTTATCACGAAGTTCAATAACCGTTTTAGTTATTTCCTCTAAATATAGTGGTATACCATCACTTTTATCTATTACTTCATTTATAGTTTTAACGCTCATATGACTATCTAATGCTTTAAGCACAAACTCTTTACTATCCGCTTTATTAAGATTAGTAAGAGTAATATTTGTGATTTCTTTGTAATTATTCCACTTAGGCTGAAGTTCAGGTCTATGTGTGAATATCGAAAGTATCCTAATGTGTTTACAATCATTTATAAGAATATCTATCAATTCTAAAGTAGAAGGGTCGGCCCAGTGTATATCTTCTACTACAAAGACTAAGGGTGCTTTCTCAGATAATTTCTCTAGAAGTTTAATAAATGCTTCCATACTCTCTCTTTTTAATTTTTCAGGTGAATATATAGGCATTTTGTATTTGGAAGGTATCGAAATAGAGATTAAATGTGTAAAAAGTGGAACTATGTCCTTCAATCTAAACCTGTAATTCCTTAGAAACTTCTCCAGTTTCGATACTTTCACTGAATCAGAGTCTTTATCTAGAAAACCAAACATTCTCTCCAGCAAACTAACGATTGGATAAAGTGGGTTGTTCTTTTCTAAATTCCAACACTGGCATTCAAGCAATAAGTGATCATCGCTATGGATAGATTTTGTGAATTCGTATACTAATCTTGATTTACCAACCCCAGCTTCTCCATTCACTAAACAAACTTTAGCGCTTTGCCCATTTTTCATATCAGTCCATAAACTGTTCAAAGTATTAAGCTCTTTAATTCTACCAACTAAAGGAGTTAGTCGAGAGGACATATGAGATTCAAATCGAGTATAGGTTTCTTTTTTGTTTAAAATGCTATACAAATTACTTGATGTAGAGTTCTTCTTTCTGGTTGTGTAATAACCTTTAATAATTTGATATGTATTCTGGCTAGTTAATATCTGATTGGGGTTTGCTTGTTTCTGTATCATGGCAGCAATGTTAGGCACATCTCCAAAAGCCAATTGCTCTTTTCTTGAAGCCCCACCGACATCGCCCATTACCACATTGCCGGTATGAATCCCTATTCGTACTCTTAATGGTGTTTTTCTAATAACCGGAATGTCGATATTACCTATTTCATCTTTTATTTCTAATGCTGCCATTGCAGCCCTTTGCGCTCCATCCTCAAGCGCTTTTGGGTATCCAAAATAAATTAGTATTCCATCGCCAAGAAACTGTGCAATATAACCATCAAGGTTCTTGACTATTGTCTCGCATCTTTCTTGATATTGATTAATAACTTGTTGAAGATTCTCCGGGTCAAGGTGTTGAGATAACCCAGTGGAATTGACTAGATCACAGAACATTACCGTGAGCTGGCGGCGTTCTTGTTGATCCTTGTTTCGAACATCATCTTCATTTACAAAACTAGTCCCGCATTTACCGCAGAACTGAAATTCGTTAGGATTTTTAAAGTTACATTTGGGACAATTCATTTTCTTTTATTATTAGGAATACACTCTCAGGTGAATCTATTTTAGTAAAATTCAACTTTCAAATTCCCAAATACACTGAATGGAGCGCCCGGAATAACTCTAAGTCTGGAATCAGAAGTTAATATATATTTTTCATCCGTTATGTTCTTAAAGTTCACTGCAGCTTTAACATTAACAGATTCACTAATTTCTCGCTCATAATAAACAGCGGTATCAACTCTTATGTAGCCACCATAATTAAAAGAATTCTCTAAATCACCCTGCCTTTGTCCTACGCCGATAAAACCAGCCCCCAGACCAAAACCATCTAAGATTCCCTTATAAAATCTGTAGGATGCCCAGACACTACCGCTATTCTTTGGAACAGCCGCAAGTCTATTTCCGCTAGGGAAAATTTCATCTTTTACTATCTCTGCATCAACAAATGAATATGCCGCAATCAGATTAAAACCTCTAAATAGATTAGCCACAATATCCATTTCAAAACCTTGACTTCTTTCCTCTTCGACTTGAATGGAAAATGCAACTCCGTTAATTGGATCGGGGCTTAGTGCATTGTCTTTTGTAATCCTAAAAGCAGAGATTGTTGATAATAGCCTTTCGTCAATAAGTGAAACTTTAAAGCCACCCTCAATCTGCCAGGTCTCTTCCGGCTTTAGAAATTCACCTTCAAATGTGAAAGATCTAACAGCATAAGAATTAAAAGATTCACTATAGTTCGCATAAACAGCCGCATAATCAGTTATCCAAAATAAGGCACCAACCCTAGGACTAAGCTCATAATTTTTATATTTAGTTCTTATGGTAAACCCAGGCGTAGCAGCATCATCTGTTACCCTCTGATTCAAATAATCGAACCTTATCCCTGCAAGGATGAATAATCGCTCTTTCAAGCTTAGGAAATCCTGAACATAAAGACCAATATTATCCGAGTCAACAGTTCTAAGAACAAAGGGAGCAGGACCTCCAGGAGGAGGTTGATTGTATATAGGATCAAAAATATCTATAGAAGCCGCAAGAGGGAAACTTGCTCCATTATCTACGTCTTGTCTTATATATTCTGCACCTACTAGAAATTGATGCTTAAAACTTCCGGTATCAAAATCAATAAATAGATCATTTTTGCTTGTATATATATTGTCTTCAAAGAGGGGGGAATCAAACGTAGCTCTAATTAGCGTTCTATTATCTTCAAGTAACGCTACACTAAATACATCGTCTAAGAATCCACTGTTTCTGTAATAACGGAAGGCATTGACTAATTTTATGTTATTAGTTAATTGAGATTCAAGCACCCCTTTAATGATAAATAATTTAAACTCACCCTCATCACTAGGCTCGCCAAGACTACGGCTGAAGGGTATATCGGCTACCTTATCTCCTACAGCAACAATCCCATCATCAAATGGCTCGTCTACATAAAAGTATTCAGATTCTAAAGATAGCGTTACCTTGGGCGAAATATGCCATAAAAGTTCAGGAGCCAAAAAGATACGTTCAGAAGTTATAAATTCTCTGAAACTATGTGAGTTACGATATGAACCGTTAAACCTAAAAAACAAATTATCATCTTTTGTGAGTGGTGCTGATACATCAACGGCTCCTCTATAGAACTCATAACTGCCTATAGTTCCCTCCACAAATGAATAAAATTCAGATAGTGGATTTTTCGTAATTATATTTATCGTGCCACCTGCGGCTGCGTTACCATATAATATGGAGCCGGGACCCTTAAGAAATTCAACCCTTTGTACATTAGTAAGGTCCTGGTTGTAAAAATTCACTACAAGACTAGAGCTTCCAACAAACCCATCTCTTAATATTTCAGCTCTAAAGCCTCTAACCATAAAAGGGATAATTGTACTATCACCTGGTACTACACTTGAAACATTGTAAACAATGTCCTCAAGCTGCTCAGCTCTTTGATCGTCAATTAGGTCTCTGTCAATAACTTGAATAGATGAGGGTGTATCCTTTATAGGTACTTTTATTTTTGTTGCCGTCGTAGAGTCTTCAACAACATAGTCAGTCGTCAAAGACCGCTCTTTAACAACAACTTCGGGTAGTACAATTTTATCAAGTGTGCTGTCTTGTGAGTCTACTACTTGAGAGAATGTATTATCACAATAAGCTAAAAATATACAAATAGACATCAGAACTAAATTTGTTCTCATAATAAATAGATACCCGAACTTGAAACGAGTATGGTTATCCCCTATCAATTATTGATTATATGCTTTGGGCCTATCTCCCATCCTTGGCTTAATGAACACACTAAATTGTATTATATTACACAGTAGCTGAGATTTGAATACTTTATTTTGCCTTTATTTATTATTAAGATGAAATTTTGCCGTTGTCGTTTCAATTTTTAGAGAAAAATATATAAAGATTACATCTCAACAACAGAACTCTGTAATAAAGAATAAGCGGTATTGTGCGAAAATAACACTTCAACATTTCAAGCTGTTTATGGTATGAGTAGAAATATTCAGATATTTAAAACCGACTCGGTTTTCACTATATATTTGGGATAAGATAACGGGGACCAAGGCTTTAATTCAACCCCCTGTTCAATACCATAAAAAGTAATCCGAGAATATTATATAATCTAAGATGAGGAACAATACCTATCGGATATTTCGGAAAGTGTGAAAAACTTTTGGTTTGTCATAAGCAAACCTCCTATTTTAGGTTTGCTATAATCTTTAATAGAGAATAATTCTGGTGATGTCAAGTGTTCTGCGATAAGAATTGTAAAAATCCAGAAAGAACCGTCATTTAGCTCAGGGTATTACACTTCAGAGAGTCATATTATTAGCAATCAAAAAAATATTTTCCAAAGATAAACTTATTCATGCTGCTCTAACGCTAACTTATAATAGAGTCGTATTCATTATCATAAACTTCGATACAAATACTCTTAATTACATACTCTTGAAGTCCACAACTATACCAAAGTGGTCGCTGATTAACTGGCCATCCTTAGTTTGGTTATCTATAGCTGAGACAGACCGAGGTAAAATGTCTTTCGTATGACAAACGTGGTCAATAGTTTGCTTTTCTACAATCGGAATAGTCCCTGTTGTCGCAATATTGATCTTATCTGGAATAGTGCTCATCAGTTGATTGTAAACCTTTACGGGTTGACCAGACTTTGGGATTCTTTCGTTAAAATCCCCTAGTATTATAGTAGTTGTGCCTGTATTTTCGCCTAGTATTTCCTTAAAACCATTGAGATATGAAATATGCTCTTCCCACATAGCCTTATCTTTCCTACCTGTTCTGACATGGGTATCTCGCCACGGTATACATACACCTAGAAATCGAATATCTCCGAGAGAGGTGCTAGTAACTCCACTTACAAATCTACCCCCCGGTAAGGTTTCGTTACCTACGCCGTCTATATCCTTCCAGGGGCTCTTACTCCATAGCATTACCTTTCTCCTTCCAGGAATTATGTTATAACCATAATCCTCACCTGATGTGATTGTGTGACCAATAGGTAAGAAATCTATATAGCTCTCGGTCATGCAAACTACTTCTGGGTCACGATTTCGAATTTCTTTCAAAATCGTAGGCCCCCACTTAGACTTGCTGTTAGCCCATTTCACATTCCAGTTTATTAATCTCATACCGACTTTCAGTATAACTGCACTCCGGATATTAAGAGCAAAAGTCTATAAAACTTTCTCAATTAAAAAATTGGTAGCGATTTTGGTAGCGATTGAGATGATACTGTCCGTTAAACAGCGTTATAAAGCAAAATAGCAATTTAATCTTTGAGAGCAGATAACCCCTGTAAAATAACGCTATTTCTAATTCAGATTGATTTGGACTTTAACGCTACTTTTGGGCTCATTTAGGTTTTCAAGACCGGTGCAATCGCCGTTCTGCCAGCCCTCCGTCTTTGGTGAGAATTCTATTATACCTTTTGGATATAGAAAGTGTAGAGGGAATAGGA